>Ga0257116_1000385_pt1 | contig 43273 bp, 46 predicted proteins | sample SI112_120mmetaG_FD_190150 | JGI IMG/M metagenome (GOLD analysis project Ga0257116, IMG submission 190150) | Marine microbial communities from Saanich Inlet, British Columbia, Canada - SI112_120m | ecosystem: Environmental > Aquatic > Marine > Inlet | place: Canada: British Columbia | collected...
TGCATTCCTGTAGACACCGGTATGCATGTGAGTTGCTTAGAGTCTCAAAGAACCTTCGTTTGGTGCAGCAGCAACTCGGTCATCAAAATTACCAAACCAGTACAGTTTATTCATTCGCCCTATCAGAAGAGATAACGGAAGCCGTAGAAAAGCTGTGAAGCACATTGAAATAGGTAGATCGCTTACCTATTTCTTTAACTCAGGTTGTTTAGGATAGATTACTACGTGACTTGGATAGCAAAGCCTGCTATTTTGTCCGAACTTGGATAGTTAATGTAGCAAAATGTATCGTACTTGGAGGAACCCTTGAGTGATAAGCCAAAATCAGTGCTAGATGTTATCGGTTGGTGTAAAGAATTAGAGCAGCGTCTCGAAGCTCTTGAGAGTTCTTCGGGAGGGATTCTTGCGTCTGGGCAAGAAAAGCTTAAAAAAGATGAGACCCTTATGAATGTTAAAGGGGGAGATACCAGGGACACCACCATATCAGTTAAATTTGAGACTGAATTGGAGGGTGTCGTTGATATAATACCTTCTATTGTGGCATTGGACTCTGATAGCAGGGGTAACACAACATTCGACGTATATTCAAAAAACATAAGTTCAACCGGGTTTGATTTAGTGGTTTCAACATGGAGTGATTCTAGAATTAATGTGATTGTGATTAAATGGATAGCTGTCTCAAAGTTCCAGATTCCTGATGTGAATTGAGTTCTATGAATTTCCAGAAAGAATCCCTTCTCCATGATTTTAAGACATTAAAAAATCACTGCAGCATATTAGATATTGTTGAGATAAGAGTTCAGTGGTATGCGATAGGAACCAGTGAATCCTGATGGACATCTTAATTCAAAAATTGTTGCAAGAGTTCGATACCTGCCGAGAACACACTTATCACATAAAAGATGATATCATTTTAGAATATTATAAGGATACCTCTCATTTTGAAAAAGACCGGGATATCTTTTTTAGCAAAAAACCTGAAAATATTGAAGCATTCTACTTATTAGAATATCCTTTCAAAGGTCATGAAGTGTTTGATGAGAAGAAGTTCATGGATCTTGTGAATGATATTCCTGAATTCATAGTATCTCTGATTAAGAAGAGAATGGAGGCTATCCTTACTTTACCAAAATACCAGAGTGTAAAAAGACTTGACCCCGTTATGCTCTCAATAAATAATATGAAAGAGTCTTCGCGGATTATTTATCATTCATGGAATTTGTTTTTAGAAGTGTGCGCCGGCGGATCTGATGAGAAACTAGAAAAACTGCAAAACTTGCTGAAGTTATTCCAATCCGGAAAGCCTAAATATGATATACTTGGTCTCCTGCAGAACATTTACAACTCAATTATCATCATGGGAAACAGCCAGGGGTTTGAGGGCTTTAAACAATTTGATCTGATCATACACACAGATCCGCTTAAGCGAGAAACTTTATACTCCATTGCAGGTCGTGAACTTACACCCCTGAAGATTTTAAACGATTTGTCACTTGGGGAGAGTATTGAGGATTTGCCAAAATTGGTGCTAAGCCGGCTAAATCAGGATGGGTATCCTCTACTAAATGCACCAAGTCAATATTTTATACATGAACCTGGTATACCATATTCCCCTCCAGAAGATCAAAACGTGGATGTTGAGGAAGAAACTGAACTGCTAAATACCCGTGAGAGCTCTCTGGCCATCAAGTTAGCAAAGCTTAAGACACCCTTTATCACGAGAAATAAGCCCCTGTTAAATTCGCTTGTGACACTACAACCAATAATTGACTCGAAAATGAAGATTCTTATTACTGGAGAAACGGGTACCGGTAAAGATGTATTGGCGAATGCTATTCATGAAATGTCAAAACGAAAGGGCATCTTTATCGCCATTAACTGTGCAGGTATCACTGGGTCCTTATTTGAGTCAGAGATCTTTGGTCATGTCAAGGGAGCTTTTACAGGTGCAATTGCTGATAAAAAGGGAGCTTTTGAATTAGCAGATGGTGGGACTTTATTTCTTGATGAAATTGGAGATTTACCATTAGGACAACAAGCCAAGCTATTAAGGGCAGTTGAATCCAATACATTTACTCGTGTTGGAGGTCAGAAAGAAGTTAAGGTCGATGTCAGAGTAATATCAGCTACCCATATTGATCTTGAAAGACAGATACAGAATAAATTATTCCGAGAAGATCTATATAGTCGAATTAAGGGGATCACAGTTGACCTGATCCCACTTGATGACCGTAAAGAGGATGTGCCTCTCATAGGTGAGGTACTATTCAATAAGTACGCGAAAATTGAAAGCGTAAAAACGCCCAAAGAAATATCAGCAGATACCTTCCTTCCGTTATCCGGAAAATCCTGGCCCAGAAATGTGCGCCAACTGGATAATCACATCCATCGCATCGTTGCAATTTTCAAGCAGAGCAATCAATCTTTAAACGATTTGAAGTCGATTGTTAATGATGAAGTCATCGAAATAGCCATTGAAACTGACTTTGTTTTCTCAGGACCAACTGACCAACAGTGTTTCGATGCATATATCCAGATGGGGTGTAGCATCAATAAAACCTGGAAGAAATTGAGTTCGAGTAAAGACACCATGACCAAGATAATTTATGGAATTTTTGTACGATTGTTGGCTCACACTGGTGATGTGAATGCTTCTATTTCATTCCTGATTGATCACTCAGTGTTACACAAGGCAGATACACAGGTATTTGAAGACGCGTTCAAATCAGTAGTAGATTCATTAAAATTAAAGATTTCTAAAAATAAATCACTTGAGAGACAGCTTTATACCGTCGATGAACAGATAATACGGGAATTTCTGAAAAAAGTTTAAAGCCCAGCATACACAACCCGCTTCAAGTCAATAATATCCTCATTTAAGAGGATCCCATAAAGCTTCAACCACACTCAAACTACACAAGCCCTGTGTAGTTTTTTTACGTTTATTTTTTCAGCATACACAACATAACTCGTTGTTATAACACAATATACGGTTTGGCATGTTTCTGTCATTGAGGCAGGTCATGATGACAAACAATACATACAACGTGTCAATAACCGGGGAAGCCTCCTCACAAAAAAATGAGATCATCATGAATGATTTACAAGACAGAAACTCTAGTGGTGATGATGCTGCTAGCAACAATGACGCAAGTCATAAAGGAGTCAATATCAAAACAACTGTTGATCAAACGGTTAATGACGCCAGTCGCGATGAAGTCGCTGGAACTAAGGTCGAAACACTTACATATGAGAAGCTGATGCGTAAGTCAGCTGGCATAGGTAGGACAAAGAATGCTCGCAAGCTTCAGTCCTTGCGAGACGACATACGCACCGTTCAGTCTGATTTGCATGCGCAGGTTGCTGAGCTGGAAGCTTCTGTCGGTGGTATCGAAGACGATTTAGATCGTCTTGCCTGCAAGGAGAAGATAGACACACTCCAGGAGCAGGCCGAGAAGCTGGACAAAGTGCTTGGCAAGGTGCAAGCTCAGGTATCTGAGCTATTGTCAGCTTAGTAGCCTTGGTCAGGGGCATCTCTTCGGAGGTGCCCCTTTTTCTAAAAAAATCAATAGAGGTAACAATGAGCTGCAAACATAAAACAAAACAATTAACAGTCGGATCTCGAGAGGGTGAAGTTGACCTAGGTAATTATGATCTCATAAAAGAGTTGTGGAATGCAGATCTATCTACAACTCATGATTGTGAATCAGAGCCCACCCAGGGGAAAACATCAATTGTCTTTCGAAGTTCTAATGATGCTGAACTATTTCTTACGATTGTTAACTCAGGTGATGATGATAACCACCGAACGCTAACTGAGCGAGCAACTCGCTCAGGGATGGATAACAAAGAACCTTGGGCTTTAAACTTAGGTGTTTTTCCTTCAGATCAAAATAGTCGCTCTGAAGTGGACATCAATCTCTGTGTCCAAATCTTAATCCCAAAGTCAGACTACGATGATGTCCTAAATCTTATGCGGGACTTTAATAGTTAACCAATAATGGCACCTGCTACAGACCAGTGTCGTGGGTGCCCTAATAATTTAATGAGGTAATAAAATGAGTTCATCAACCCTGCCAGAATATGGCACCCCCGAATACACGAAATTCCAAAATGAGTATGATGGGAGTAAACCCGCTAGAGTCAATACACACAACATCTCATGTGAGACGGAAATGGAAGACTGTATGGAACGTCTATTTCTGAGACAAGATTTTCATCGAGCTCAGCTAGCGGATTTAATCAAAATTATCGAATCCCCAAATCCACCTAAGCACATGCAACCGATACTCAATAAGCTCATGATGTTAAATGACAGGCTCAAATACACTCTCCAACAAGCGTGTTCAGTTATTAAACAAAATAAAAAGTTAATTACCTCATCAGCCAGAGTAAAACATTTTGAGGATCTTGATACATTTCTCAAAGACAAGCTGGAGCAGATGGTTTAGCCTACCATTCTCACTAGAGGGGCATTCCTACCATTTGCGCCAATTCCTGGAATAAGAAAACTATGGAGCCAATCATGATCACGAAAGGAGTAAACATGAATTATTTAGAGATAGCTGGCGAGAAATATGGTAGTGATGAACTCACTAGTCATATCGCAAACAGGCTAGCTGAAATTGGTGTAAATAGTTTTCAATCAATCCAGGTCAACGCAGGAAACAATCATATCTCAATTGCTTTTGATGATGAACAAGATGTTGATATTGCGAATGCAATTGCAGGATCTGACTCTCAGTCTAGAAGTAATGCCTTTCAAAGCAAAAATGTTGTTTCATTCCTGCTATCCCTTGTCAATACATCAAATCAGCCAGGGTTCTGCTAGTAGGATAAATCTGTGGAACAGATGTACAGCATAAAAAGAGCCGCCAACCTATTGGAGGTAGAGCCCAAGGAAATCATGATCCTTGGGCGTAAAGCTGGCATCAGTTTCTATAGGGTTGGTGATAGTACACGTATCAGTGAACCTGGGCTAAGGTCAATAGCTCACCTGGTTACTGAGGGAACACCGCAAATGCTCAGCATATCTCGTGCAGCAGAAATCCTGGACATATCCACCAAAACACTTAGAAGATTGATTCTAACAAAAGATATACAGACATACGAAGTTGGATCAAGGATAAGACTGAAGCAAACAGATCTAGAAGTCCTTGTCTCTGACCGGGGCTAAAATTCACAATAATTATAGGATAGACTTATGGCATATATAAAAAAGATCCCTGTCAGTGCTCGTGAGAGCAAAAGCTTAATGAAATCACATGCGGGGAAAAAAGTCACCAGCTATCGATGGCAGGTTGGCTATTATGATTACAATGGGAAAAGACATCGCAGAAATTTTCCTGATAAAAAAGCTGCTGATATATTTAAAAGTAAAATAGAACTTGAACAGTATCGAATCAGTGTAGATCTAGAGCTACCACTTAAGGAAAACTTAAAATTCGAGGATATGGTCGATGAGTATTTAGATATCATAAATAAGCAAAAAAAGTCTAGAACAATCGACCGTGAAAAAACTGTATTTGCTGCTTTTGAAGTAGCGATCTCTGGAAAAATTCGTATTAGAGATATTAAGACAGAGACTATACATCAGTATATAGCATATAGAATTGATGATATTGGAATAAAACCTGTCACGGTGAACACTGAGTTGCGCACGCTGAAGACTTTCTTCAACATATTGATCAAGCATGAATACGTGCATGACAATCCTATAATTGGTATAAAAATGCTACCAGTTGAAAGGACAGCACCTAAAATATTCAGTGATAAAGAGGTGAAAGAATTATTAAAGGTAACCAAGGATGATCAAGATTATCATGATCTAGTATTAATGTATCTCCATACTGGGGCCCGTCGAGAAGAGCTGTTACCTGGTAGATTAAAGTGGAAAGATATTGATTTTGAAGCTAAGACCATTCGCCTTACAGGGAAGTTTGATAAATCACGATACGTTCCACTAGATGATACAGCCTTTGAAATAGTTTCCCGAAGAAATGAAAATACAGCGAATGAATTTCCATTTGATTTCGACTATCATTACATGTATAAGCGAATTAAAAAGTATATGGTAAAAGCAAAAATACCAAATGGAACATTACATTCCCTAAGAAGATCGTATGCTTCAAAATTAATCCAGGAAGGCACTAGCATTCATTATGTGTCAAGACTTCTAGGCCACAGCAAAATAGATGTAACTGACCAAGCATACATCCATGTGGTCACCAATGATCTTCGAAAAGAAGTTGCAATACTTGATGAATCTTGGTAGGAACCAACCAAATACGATAGAAAAGCCTGGATCTTCCAGGCTTTTTCTTGTCAACCCGTTGATTCTACTAGACATTGCCTTATCGGCTCTAGCCGAGTATTCTAGCGAATACCGCATTTTGTAATGACTAAATAATGACTATTTGGTGTCCCATGATGTCCCATTATACAGGGACAAACGATTTTCGGTGTTTCACTACAATTCTAGGATGTCACGTTTCCGGCCGATCTGCCCTAAAAAACAAAACCCCTCGCAACTCTAATTGTTACAAGGGGTTATTGGTCTGTACGCCCGACAGGATTCGAACCTGTGACCCTCTGCTTAGAAGGCAGATGCTCTATCCAGCTGAGCTACGGGCGCGCATGTCAATGTATTAGAAAGCCGTTGCTCTATCCAGCTGAGCTACCGGAGCCCGTAAATAGCGTGCCATATTATTAGCATATGTATAAGTGGGCAAGCCAATTAGTTAACAGTCTGAGAAGTATAATATTGATTTAGGAAAGTATCCGGTTTTCAGCACGCGTCGTCGATCTTAATTTCATCCAATAGTAACACTTAATGTCTCGTGTGATCGGGCAACTGTAAGCGCAGGAATGAAAACAAGATCGACTAATCCGTTATATGAGGAATTACATCTTTAGAACCAGTTTCCCGGTAAAGCCACCCCTCTCACTTAAATCATGCGCTTCCCGCACGTCTTCAAGTTTGAAGACCTTTGAGACATGACCGCGAATTTGATTATTCTCAACCATGGATTTGATCTCGCTCAATGTTTTTGAATTGGGAGAATTCATGACAAGTTTGGCTTTTTTCTGTCTGAACACATTTAAAAGTGGTCCAAACAACATGGCTGGTATAGTCGCTGCAGTGGTGACATAAAGACCAGCTGGCTTTAGGATCTTTTTTGACTGGGAATATTTCAAATTTCCAACGGTATCAAGAATCACATCGTAGCTAATCGGTTTTTCCAGGACATTTTCAGTTTTGTAATCAATCACATGGTCTGCACCTAAATTTTTTGCAAACTCAAGATTGTTAGTACTGCAAATTCCAGAAACTTCACTACCTAATGATTTTGCGATTTGAACTGCAACACTTCCAACCCCACCCGTACACCCATTGATCAAAACATAGCTGCCCTTGCTTAACTGGGCAATCTCAATCAGAGCTTTGTGGGCTGTTAGGGCTACCAGTGGGATTGCAGCAGCTTCTTCAAACTCAATATTTTCAGGTTTAAGCCAAATATCATTTTCTTTAACCCGGATGAATTCAGCATGTGACCCCTCCTTCACCTTCATGCCATTTACCATCCCGAAAACTTGATTACCAATTTTAACATTATTAATGTCAGTACCTATTTTACTAACAATTCCAGAGTAGTCCGATCCAAGTATTTTCGGGGCAATTTTGCCTGTCATCATTTTTAATTCACCAGATCGTATTTTCCAGTCCAGGGGATTAATGGAGGCTGCTTTCACCTCCACCAATATTTCATCACTTGCTATAGTGGGTATAGCCACCTCTTCAATGTTCAAAACATCTGATAATCCGTATGCCGTTGTAATAGCAGCTTTCATTTTCGCCCCACTCATTTTTGTAGATCCCCTTTAATTTGTTGTACGAGGCCCATCGCATTGGTGGTCTGCCACTCTGCATAGACCTCTCCATTTCTTACCTCTCGCATAAATTGTCCTGTTGCTGTCACCCTTTTCCCGGTTGCAGGAATACCAAAAAATTCTCCGCTATGAGTCATTTTATTGGTGTAATCAACTGCGACCAGGTCACCGTCGACAAGCACTCTCAAAAAATCCATATCCATATCGGTCATAGCAGAGCATAAATTGCCCCTCATGAATCCAACATATTGCTGCTTATTAATTGCCATGGAGCCATCTCCTGTGTATTGGAAGTCATCAGCCAGTAATTTGTCTACTTGTTTCCAATCTCCGCCCATGATTGCCCTCGATAAATTGAGTGCTATTTCTTTTTTCTCTTTTGCATCAGTCATTTTTGACCCTCTAATAGAAATTATTTTTTGCTGTGGTAACACTTGCACCACCCTATGGTATCAATTATAATTGAAGTGTGTATAAAGACAAGTAGGCACTATATAGTGCTATAGTACCGTAAAGGATACCATGGATATAATTAAAGAATATTTTTGTCCTGTTACAGCCACCGTTTCCATTATAGGTGGGAAATGGAAGCCGATCATCCTCTGGCTATTGTTTCAGGATACAAGACGCTTTGGCGAGATGAAGAAAATAATCCCTGGCATTACCCAAAGAATGCTGACCAAGCAGCTACGTGAGTTAGAAGCGGATAAGATTGTACATCGGAAAGTCTACGCTGTTGTTCCGCCAAAAGTTGAATATTCGCTGACAGACGGTGGCCGAACACTTGAACCGATTCTCACATCAATGTCTGAATGGGGCTATTCATTTTTGAAGTCTGATTAACAAATAATTTTTGCAAATTTTTATAAGAATTATCATTCAGCACATAAATTGGTAGTGACCAACCATTAAAAACACAGAGGTGTACAATGCCTAAAACACGCACGCCACAGCTTACTTTCCTGTTTTTCAGTACGTTTATTTTGTTAATAATGCTGGGCTCCTGTACCGTATACTATAAAACTTCTGATATAAAAAAAACCTTCTCCCAATCCCAGAAGGAGATCAATAAAGCTCTGGTGAAAATTGCCAAGGACCGTCGCGAAAAACGGGGAATCTACAATCAACTCTCAAGCAATATCCCCGATTCCACAATGTCCCCCTATCCCGCGCTCTCAACAGAATTAGGCGCAATGACACGGTCCCTCACCAAGCTCAAACAAACCGCCAAACAGTTGGAGCACTTAAAGGCTAAATTCAGCCGACTGGTAAAAGGTAAGAAAAAGATTGAATCAAAATCATCGAGTTGGGATAACTTTCAGACCATTAAAAAAGAATATGAGGTCCAATCAGACAAATTCGAATCCCTGTCCAAAGCCTATAATATATCTTCCAATAAATTTGTAGATTTGCTGAACAAACACCATATCTCAAAAATAAAAGTGGTAGAGCTTAGAAAACAAATGGATAAATATATCGTAGAATTAAACCAGTCCGTTCAGTCACTTGCCGATGAAATAGCGAATAGTCGGCAGGATTCCAGGACTGACAAAATGGTCCTGAATCAATTGGAAGAGATATTGGCTACCGTGAGAGCTGATCAACAAACTTTGGAATCCCTCATAGGACAATTTGAAAAGGAAGTTGGTGACGAACCCACAATCTGGTCGGGTCCAGGAATGCATTCATTTTCAATCCTCGCAGATATGAAAAACATCGGTGATCAAATTTCAAAAAAGGGACAAAAAATCAATAAAATCGCGGGCAATCTTTAAAACTTATTCGAGAAAAAATTTCCTGATTTTCTGGACCAGTTTTTTTACAGGTCGACCTTCAATCCGCTGAGGATTATTGATGTTTTTGCGAACCGAGTCAAACCCGATAATGGGTGTTTTAACTATTTTCTCTAACAGGAAATACGCTCCAAAGGAACCAAAATTTTGTCTCAATAAAACATCCTTGGAACGTCTATTGTCATAAGGCAATAACAGGGCTTTCATTTTTTCAACGCTTGAAGATTTGATCATATATGCAAAATGACCCGAATTCACACTTTTACCTTCCGTTTTGCGAGGAGATCCAATAATTTCGTTCACAGGATCACAATCCAACTTATGCCAGCCCAGCCAAAGCATATCCCAGTCCTCAGGAATATCCGCTTGATTGATAGCCTTTAGATCTGCTGAAAACCGTCGATTGAAAATGGCATCATCTTCAAAAACCAAACCTGTGTCACACTGAGGATCTTCAGCAATCTTCTCCCAGACATGGACATGACTCTACAGCGTTCCCAAACTTCCAGCCAGCCTCAATTCGAAATCTTCACTCAAATACCCACGCTTCTGGTAGCCGTCTATGTCAACATCCAGTCCATAGAGAGCTGGGAACCACTCAACATCCAGACCTGTCTTTCTGGCATAGCGATAGAAATTTTTACGCCTGATAGGACTGCGTTCAAGACTGATAAGATAGGCTTTGTCGAATTGCATTTTGAGCTCCCTCTGATACAACGTATTTCATTGCAAACAAATATCCAGTCCTATTATTCGCCTGAAAAAAATTAATCAGCCTGGTTTTACCTGCTGAATGCGAAGATGAATGGTTGCAAGGCAGCCCTTAATAAAATTACTTTCATTGCTCAAATGGCAGATAGTTATAAAGGGCGGATTCACATGCACATCACTTCAGTTTACAGAAAATTTATCCTCATAATTATATTCGGAGTACTCACTCTGAACAGTTGTATCCACCTCCCCTCGCACAAGCAGCATGCTGAGATTCACGCTCTCATCGAAAAGGCTAATATCGATTTTTATCTGGATCAGCGAATCTGGTACCAAGACGTCCAGGCCCAAATAGACGGGTCAATCATCACTCTCACTGGTGAAGCCTTTTATTCCATACCAGTTAAGGGCATTGCACGCAAACTGAAGAAAGCTGGGTATAAATTTGAGTTGATTGATTCTGTTCACTACCTGCCTGAAACATTTTCAGATGATCTGGCCTATGGGATTATTTCAGAGCCCTACGTCATGGGTCGCTATAAACCTGTGGACCATAAGCAGGAAGGCACTGAAATGTTGTATGGTGAACCGGTTCGTCTTATCCGAGAAAAGGGTAAATATCTACAGGTTCAATCGGCCATTGGTTATCTGGGGTTTATTCCCAAAGATGCTTTGCGCCGTGTAAAACTTGAGGAGTGGAACCGCTATCATATCGGCAAACATGCCGTATTCACTGAAAATGACACCTTAGAGAACGGGATGATCATCATGATGGGAACTCGGCTCCCGTATCTACGAAATGATATGCTACTACTGGCTGATGGAAGCGAGCTGGAATTATCACCAGATCATTACAACCTTATTGACCCCGCCAATAATCCACTACGTCAGGAGATTCTCAAGTCTGCAAAACAATACCTGGATCTACCCTATGTCTGGGGCGGCCGATCCGCAGAGGGTGTGGATTGCTCAGGATTTGTCATGCAGAGTTATGCCCTTAATAATATCTATTTGCCCAGAGATTCAGACGAAATCGCTAATGTGGGTCGCATGGTTGGATATCCGGGCTGGATGGAAGCCATGCTTCCAGGAGATATCTTATTTTTTGCAGGTAGTCGGCGCATGATAACTCACACAGCGATTTATATGGGTGATGGCAAGGTGATTCATAGTCTGGGCAAAGGTGTTCAGATCCAGAGCATGAATCCTAATGATCCGGATTATGCTGAAAGTTTGGGACGACGCTTCGCTTTTGCAAAACGCATTTTTGAATAGACGCTAACTGATGCGAAGTTTCTGTGTTCCAGTATTACTCCTGACGAGCAGTATCCTCTTCAATTGTTCAATACAACGAGATGGCCACAGTATCATGACATACAACATCAGACATGGTGTAGGCATGGATAGCGTTCTAGATCTGGAGCGTACGGCTCGTGTTATTAAAGCTGCCAATCCGGATATTGTCATTCTGAATGAAGTCGATGAGGGCACTGCTCGCGCATTTGGAGTCCTTCAAGCTGATAGTCTGGGAAAATTACTGGATCTGTTCTCTGTATTTGGCAGATCCATTGATTATGATGGCGGACAATATGGCAATGCCCTGCTATCCCGGTACCCCATTATCGATTTTCATATTGTTGATTTATCCACGGATAGTCTTCTAGAGGGCAGAACTGTCTTTTTAAGCCGGATTGATGTCTGGGGTGACACTCTCACCATTATGGGGACCCATCTCGGCTTAAGAGCTGAGGAGCGACTGGAGCAAATCAGACGTATTATCGAGGTGCTGCCAGATCATGATAGCTTGGTTCTGGGTGGTGATTTTAATTTTGAACCAAAATCAGAAAACTATCTCGAAATTATTAAGCACCTCCGAGATGGTCTCAAAGAACTGAGCCTGGAACCAGACCTAACCTTTCCTGCCGATCATCCTGATCGCCGGATTGATTATATATTTATCGGTGAAGACATTGAGGTGATAAAAGCTACCCGATTTCAACACCCTGAGATTACAGCGGCTTCAGATCATCAACCCCAGATTCTACACTTCAGGTAAATAAAAAGCGACGATCCATGTCGCCGCTTTAGATAAAATAATTATTGGTTGGATTCGCTAGCGAGTCAATGACCTAAGTTTTTTCTCAAAGTCCGAAAGTTCCTCACCATTAAGATCAACATCAATTTCCACTTCATTAACTGAACCTGCAGACTCTGGTTCATCATTATTTGGTTCAGGCTCGTTTAGATCAGCATTGAATTGAGGTGACTCTGGTTCTTCTACAGGTGGGACTGGTTTTAGATCAGTTGTTGGCGGTGCTGCAGGAGTTGGAGGTGCTACAGGAGTTGGAGCAGCTTTTGGCTCAGGCTGTGGCGCTGATGTGAAGATATTTTCTCGAGAGTTTGGTTTTATCCCCTGGAGCTGTCCTAACATAGCTTTGACTTCATCATTAAACTCACTGACAGTCGCTTCCATACGACGCATCAACTCATCCATAAGAACCTGACCATAATTTGAATCAATCCCATTCATAAGATGTCCGAGATTCTCTTTCAGGTAGGTCATCCTGCTATCAGCATTTGCAAAATCTATGTCGCCCATTATTCCTCCGGCTCTAACAAAAATTGAATCCAAATTTAAAAGACCACCCCCGTCAAAGCAAGGGCACATTCAGATAGTAATCTTTGACGTAATTTATTTCTTTCGGGGACTGTTCTTCCGAAAATAGCTATTTAGCCAGCCCCGCTGAAAATTTTCATAATTGCCTTTTTCAATAGCTCTGCGGATATCAGCCATCAGGTCTTGATAGAAGGTCAGGTTATGTATAGTTGCCAGCGTTTCAGCAAGTGGATCTTTTGAGAAAAACAGATACCTCAGGACCATGCGTGAGTAGGTCTGACAGGTATAACAGCGACAGGCCGTATCCAGTGGGTATTTGTCCTTTCTGAAGACCTTGTCCATAATACGCAATTTGCCCATTCTGGTAAACAGAGTTCCTTGTCTCCCATAGCGTGTAGGTATCACACAATCGAACATATCGATTCCTCGTTCAACCGAAGCGAGGATATCCTCTGGTAAGCCCACACCCATGAGATAACGGGGTTTCATGGGGGGTAGCAATGGTGTAGTATATCCCACCACTTCCTTAAGCAGGTCGAGTCCTTCTCCTACGCTGACGCCACCGATGGCAAATCCATCAAAAGGAATATTGGTGATTTCTATGGCACTTTGGCGTCTTAATGATTGGAAAATGCCTCCCTGGACAATACCAAACATAAATTGGTGATCCTGGAGAGGATATTCACGACTTCGCTCAGCCCAACGCGTTGTGCGTTCAACTGATTTCTGGACGTACTCCTGTGGAGCCTTGTAATCGACACACTCATCAAATGCCATCACGATATCAGAACCCAGATCACGCTGGATTGCCATGGACTGCTCAGGTCCAAGGAAAAGCTTTTGACCATCTTCTTCAAACTGAAAAGAAACACCTTTCTCAGTAATCTCGCTACCTTCCAGTGAAAAAACCTGAAAGCCACCGGAGTCAGTGAGAATGGTACCTTCCCAGCCCATAAAACGATGCAAACCTCCTGCACGCTTCACGGTTTGAAGTCTTTCCCCCAGGGAAAGGTGATAGCTATTCCCCAAAACAACCTGTGCGCCGGATTCAGCCACATCACGCATGGGCGTAGAGCGTACGTAGCCAGCAGTTCCAACAGGCATGAAGGTAGGCGTCTCAACCTTGCCGTGCTCCGTAAAGAAATGACCCCGTCGAGCACCTGAAGGATCAGTACGTGTCAGCTTGAATTTGATATCTTTTTTACTCTCTACCATGAATCTACCCTCTCTAACAAATATTTCTGCGTATCAGGACTGTTTACCTGATCTAAAACATACTTCTGAATTTTCAGTGACACGATGGGACCACTCAGCAATAGATCCAGTGCAAGATACTCCGAGGACTGCTCCTTGAGCCCACAAAAATCACCTATTGTACTGCCTTTAAAATTTTCTGCCTCATCTTCTGACAACAGCAATTCGCATCCTTCAAGACGTTTTGGAGCACCGGTTGAATCAAAATCATAGATTACAACCAGGATCTGTTCATCCTCAAAATCATTCACCTCCACCAGATATGCTGCCAGGGAGTCAATTCGAATTATCAACGCTCCTGCATTACCCGTATTTGTAATCGATTCAACCTGTACCTTTTTTTCAGAATGGTCGCTCACCGATGTATTGAGTCGATAATTTCCAGGGTATAACTGGAGTACCCGCTCTGCCGGACTCTTGCCCCTATGTTCTTCAAACCAGCCTGTCACCTGCAACGTTCTAAAGAGAATAAACATCATAAACACCAGTGTAATAATACTGACGATATAATAGAGATTTAATTTTTTCATCTGCATCCCCCCAGAATTATGGCTAGGTATTACAGTTAGCGATGATCATCCACATATCATGGGTATAATTCTCATCAGTTGTCACAGAAAAACCAGCTGCTTTCAAGTCGTTCATAGCTTGTTTCTTTTCAACACGGTGGGCTTTTGCTGGACCTCGTTCTTTCTCTGACAGAGGGTCCCAATCTAAAATAAGCAGTTTTCCTTCAGTCTTCAAAACACGCTTAATCTCAGTAAGATTGTCCAGTGGGGTTTTAAATTCATGATAAAGGGCAATCAGGACAGCTGCATCGACTGAATCGTCCTCGATGTCCATCTTAACCTCTTCAACCTGGAGGATTTGAATATTATCTGGTGTGTTGCGTTGCCTGAGCAGGCTTAGCATGGGTTCAGACATATCGGCGGCAATGACCATCCCTGATCCCATGGCGACTGCGGCAGGAAATGTAAAAAAGCCGTTTCCGCACCCAAGATCCAGAATAGTGCTGCCCGGAGGAATGCCTAATTTTTGTAGCATGATATCTGGTTTCAGCTCATGGTAACGTTCAGCTGAAATGAGTGCCTCAGCGCGGGTTGGATCAAATTTTTTATGTGACATCGGATTCTCCTGATTCGAAAAGCTTATATAAATCCTCTCTGAGGATTTGACTGTGTTTGTAATTTGACTGAAAGCCCTCCCAGGTGATGGGCAAAACACCTACACCGGTACTGGATATAAAGGCCTCATCCATTTCCTGCACATCCCCCTTTATGATGAGCGTTTCCCGCACCTTAAGATGACGTTTTTTAGCCAATTCCATGATGGTATCTCTGATGACGCCTGGCAAAACGCCTAACTCAAGTGAGGGTGTCAGCAAGATATCATTCTTAATGAAAAAAACATTTCTGATAGCGCATTCGGTAATGTAGCCATCACGATTAACAAACACGGGTTCAAATGCCCCGGCATCTTCAGCATCCTTTTTGGCGATCATATTTCCTAAATAATTACCTGATTTGATGGCGGGATGGAAACGCAATATGGGATAATTTTTTTCTTCGAGAAAAACAACCTTGACGGGCCATTGTTCTGGTTCATTGATGGGTCGCGAAGTCATGTAGAGGGCTGGAGCAGATTCTGACCGCCAGGGTGATCCCTTACTTATTCCTCGTGTGATGATGATACGAGTTAAAGCACTATCCAGTTGATTTTTTGAAATGTATGTTTCCAAAATCTCGGGGATTTCTGCTAACAGATCCCCACCTTTCATATGGATGGTGTCCATGCCACTTCGCATACGATCCATATGTCTATCCAGGCGAAAGGCATGGCCATGATTTACCCGAATGGTCTCAAATAGACTGTCACCATAGAGAAATCCTTGATCGTTGAACGGGACAACGGCTTGTTCAGCCTTAACCCAGCTACCATTTGAGTAGATCAGCATTGTATTTGAGTCTCCATAGCGTGTAGGATAGCATAAATCCGAGCTGTGGCAAACGGGAATGATCCAAACTTAATTTTTGAGATTGAGTTCGTCGTGGGGTGTTCGGAGGCTGAGCTTGCATGTGAAGGCGTAGCTCCTAGAGCAAAGACTCATCGAAGCCTTAAAGGATAATTTTAATGTTTGGGCACTTCGTCGAGCTCAGTGTCCATTTTGGGAAGTACTAAAAACAACAAAGGGCCCGTAGGCCCTTCATTGTATGACACCCACTTTGGGGGTCTGTTATTTGCGGACGACCTCAGCGTTGATGATTTCTCCCAGGACTTCGCCGCCACCTGTGAGGATCACCGTTACATTCGGTTCATCGCCTCTAACTTCAATATTGCCTTTAACTTTGGACTTACCATCTACGGTAATAACCAGTTCTTTATATTTTTTTAACCTTGGTTTCTTATTGTCTCTTTCAATGATGATATTTCCATGGACTATACTCTTCTCCAATAGGTCGATATCACCATTCACAGTACTCATGTCACCGGTAATTCTAGTTTCAATGACCTTCATTCCACCATTGACTGTTTCAAGGTCTCCGGCAATCTGAGTTTCTCTTTTACAGCGAATCTCTCCATTAACAGTTGAGACATCACCATCAATTTTGACTTCACCACCGAGCATAATTGAGCCATTTACGCAGGACACTGCGCTGGCTTTTGAATTTCTATCTAAACTTATACTTCCGTTCACACAGGAGACTTCACCGACTTCACTATTCTCACCAATGACAATTTCACCATTGACCGTTGTACAATTACCATCGACCAGGGCTTCGTTACCCACATATATGGTACCATTCACCGAACGCAGACTACCCTTTTTGTGATCTCCATCAGCTACTTTAATGCTTTTGTTAATATGCGTATCTGAGGAAGCTCCACAGGCCAACATGACAGTCGCTAGAGCTACGATGGCAGTATGTTTCATAAGTCTGATCTCCCTGGTCATTTTATTAAATATTTGTATATCATTCATCATGGTGACTTTATATATCCAAGTGCTATGCCATACATTGAAACCAGGTTTTTATAGTATTGTTTCTATTGATTATATATAAGATATCTCAAGACATTATTTGAATACAAACATGCCTGATAATCATCATAATGATATGTCACCATATCATCGTGATATAAGCCTGGAGCATTCTGGAAGGGGTTAATTAATTGCTAATAAATAAATCAGGCACAACAATCTGATTGTTTAGCGCGGCTAAGGTCAAAGGTGCTGAGTCTTTGAGATAGCTTTCCATTGAGTCGATTTCAGCCGGAGGAATAGCATAACGACTCACAAACTTGATACTAAGGGGAGCATCTTCACGCAAGATCTTTGCAGAACTATTGGATACGAGTTGCTCAACGAGCAGATCATTGGGATTCAATATTTGGTTCGCGCAACCCTGCTCATCCAGAAGGGTTTTAAATATCTCAGCCTGATAGCCATAATGGGTGCAACCCAGGAAAGCAAAAACACTGTGTGGTTTGGAATCAAAACGGTCAAGCGCCTCACTCACATAATTCGTCAATAGGGTTTTACACGCCTCACCACTGGCATCGTTTGATATGGAGTGGGCTAACTCTGGACATTCCTGTGCTGATACAACAGATGATTCAGCTGAGATGAGTCTAGGGTATGTGCCTGCTTCCGTCGTGGTTTCGGTAGCGAAGATGATCAGTTTGTGATCGGGGTACTCTGCCAAACTGGAATTACACATAGATACTCCTGCATCCACAATGCCTTTCACCTCTACTGTGGCTTCAGTAGCAAAATCGGTTTCATCATAGATAACGCTGAGGGTATTGCAGGCGATGGCTATTTCATCAGGTGTGTATCGGGAATAAGCTGCTTTCAGAAAATTGTCAAACAGATCTATCCGTTCTTGCTGTGTTTTGAGTGAATTATAGCCAATACGGTCATCAGGAGTAGCATTGACATAGAGCAATTCTATGCCGCGCCCTTTGTCATTCAGGGATAATGCTTTTTCTAATCCCGCACATACAGACAATCCACCAAGACCCGAATCTGTAATCATCCAGCGCATCAGAAGATCAAATCAGCAACTTGTGGTAATGACCGGTGATCAGGTCTTTCAGGATGGGGATGTGAACTTGTTTTAGCTCTGTCACTCCCATGGAAGGGAGTTCATAGGTAATGATGGGGGTATCCTGTTCCTTACACCAGGAGCCAAAAGATCCTGGTGTGGCATAACCCACATCAGGCACTATTTCCATGGAACTGCGGAACGCTATATCCTGAGCGATAGGAGAAGCATCGGGATCATCGATACAACCCAGATAACCATGAATGGACACCACAAGACGTGGCTTCAAATATTGAATTAACTCGATAAGCGCTTTTGTCTCTGCTTCGGACCCGCCCGCATCTCCTGGACTTAGGGCAATATTTTGAGGATTACCAGGTCGATTGCGGTAATACACCGGATCAGGAGACCAATTTTCTGTGGGATAATTTCGATTCAAATCCACGCCCCTGGAATTGCAGCGTGTGCCCGCCAGGACACCATCTGGATTTGCAGCAAGAATGACCGCTGATTGTAGTTCATCAGGCTGAATCGAGCGCAGACATTCTGAAAGCAGGACGGTTGAAAGTGATTCATCTCCATGGATGGAACCCATGATCAAGAATTTTGCTGTCTCTGAAATTGGCTCAAATATCTCAAGGGCAGAACCCTTCTCACTATAGCCGTACCCCCGAGGTTTATAGGTGAGGGGTCCAAACTCTGTTGGAGGTTGAGACATATTAAATCTGGTTAATATTCAATCAGGTTTGAGCTTGAATAGTATTCGATGGCTGAACTTTTGGAATATCCTGATTCTTACAGGGAATCATAAAATAAAATACGCTACCAAACGGCTCAGCATCCTTGTATCCCACTTTTCCACCGTGTTGCTCAATGGTCATTTGCGAAACGGCCAATCCAAGACCGGATCCGAGACCTTTGGCAGTTTTTCGAGAACTTAATTGGGCGTATTTATCAAATATTTTGTCCTGCTGATCCTTATCCACACCGGGGCCATTGTCAATAACTGAGAAATAGAGGTAGGCTTCGCCACCCTTCTTTATTTCCTCAAGCTTAACACTGATTTTTGTGCCCTTGGGTGTATGCTCAATTGCATTTCCAATAAAATTAGTGATGACCTGTTCAATTTTCAATGCGTCACAGTGACAAGCTGGTAATCCATCTGGGCCTGCAAAACTGACTTTGGTTCCATTCAAGTCTGCAACCGGTCCCAGCAACTCAATTGAGGTCTTGACGATGGGCTTAAGTGGCGTATCAGTCTTATTGAGAATCATCTTACCTGCTTCAAATTTGGAGAGATCGAGCATCTCATTCACAAGCAGGAGCATTTTTTGACTGGTTTTACGAATGGTAACTGCAATTTCTTTGATTCGGTCATAGGGTTTTTCACCCATTTTCAATAATTCAGCAAAGCCAAACACAGATGTAAGTGGGCTTTTCAGATCATGGACCAGCATGGCTGTAAAGTCGGCCTTGATTCGTAAGGCTTGCTCCATTTTCTCCTGCTCAGTTTTCCTGATCAGGCGGCTGCGGTAGAACACAAATCCCAGAAAAAGAGCCAGCAGGGCAATTGAAAATCCGAATATTACCCACATCACCGTAAAAGTTCTCTGGTATTCAATATCTTTTATAAAGGCTTCACTCTTGAGTTCATCCAGTTCCCGGTCACGTTTATCAAGCTCGTAGCGAATTTCGAGTTCGGCAACACGACGATTGCTCTGTTGACGGTTTATCTCATCTCGAGTTAGCTGAAGCGCTCTCTGATAAACCAGAGCTTGACCAGCTTGACCAAATCTTGAGTAAGCTGCAGTGAGTAATTGATTGGCCCTTTCGATGGTCAGGTAGTCTTGAATTTGTTCAGCAATATTGAGTCCTGCCAACAAAGACTGAATCGCATTATTTTGATCAGCCTCCTGCATATAGAGTTCACCCATCTGCAGATATATTTCTGCAGATATTGCATTTTCATCTACAGATTCAGCTAATTGCTGACCCTGTTCATAATAAAAGACACCTTTGGGCGTATCACCCGATTCGTGATAGACCCTGCCCACATCACTTAAGGCAATTGCAATGTCGCCCTGATTTCCAATAGATCGTTTCATTTCAAGGGCATCCAAAAAATATTTCTGTGCCGTATTGAGTTGGAATTGGTGATAGTGTAATTCACCCAGACTAGTGTACAGGTTTGCCAGAGGAACAATGGCATCATTTTCGTCAGCAATAACCAGAGCTCGCTCAAGATGATTCTGAGCTTCTTCGAACCGGCCCATGGCCATGAGGGATTGGGCGAGTTTATTCTCACTCTGAAGTACACCGCCATGATCACCTAATTTTTGATGAATACTCAGGGATCGTTCAAAAAACAGGATCGCTTTTTCTGTCTGGCTCCATTGCGAAAAGACATCACCAATCATCATTACGCTAGCAGCGACCTCTTCCTCTTTTTCAATATCCTCAAATATCATCAAGGCTCTTAAATAGTAATCCAGACTCTGATCACTTTGATTCAGCAAACTGTAGATATTACCGATCGTCCTGAGCGTTACAGCAATCTGATAATCATCGGAGACTGATTCAAATGTAGTTAGTGAAAGGGTTGCATGATCAAGGGCTTCACGATAGTTCGATTGTTCAATATAATAGAGGGTCAGGTTCGTGTGAGCAACAGCTTTACCGTATTGATCCTGTAGCGAGGTGGCTAAATCTAAAGCAAGATTGGCATAGCGCTGACTCTTGCCCCACTCTCTGCCAGCATGTGCTTCTGAAAGTTGATTCATTAGATCAACAGTCTCACCTTCTGAAGTATTGCGAAGTATTTTTTTCAGACTGTCAATTTCAGCGGATTCTTCAGCGAAAAGTCCTGAAACCATGAAAATGAAGAGACATGCAGGTAGTAATCTGACCAGTACTTTAATATTCAAGGCGACTCCGCTAAATTTTTTAGAAATTCAAATTTCAAATTGAGCCTTAATAAAAGTGAACGAGCTTCAATCTAGTAAATATATCATAGTGAGTCAATTTGTTGCTGCTTTAATCTGCATTGGAATACATCTTAATTTTCCAATTGATTTGGAAACAAATGTCAGATTCATATATTTACAAACATATGAATAAATATTTATACATGCTCCTCTTGTGGACGGTATCCCTCCCTGCGCAAGGTATTCTGGCTGAAATTAAACTCGACACACAAAATCTGGATGATGTTCCCCGCCAGGCTGTAGCTCAACTAGACTCTGATATTGCTTATTACATTGAAAACACTCAATGGACATTTGAAGATTTACCAGCTGACTTCACTATTCAAGCAACGATTTATCTGGACAGCTACATTGAATCGGGTTCTCAGAAAATTTATACCGCCAAAGCCTTTTGGGGAAATGCTGATGATCAAAAGTATTTTGATAAAAGCTGGCAGTTTACATTTAATCAGGGTGATGCACTTGTACGCTCAAGAACCTTTAATTCCCTTTCTTCATTTCTAGATTACTGGGTGCTGACCATCCTTGGTGGAGATCTTGATACCTGGAACGAGTTTGGTGGGAGTCAGCTTTACACAGAAGCCAGACAAGTTGCCCGAGATGGATCAAAAGATTCATTCTCCCTGGGCTGGAAAGATCGATTGGAAGACATTGAAAAATTGAGCCGAAGCCAGAATTTTAGAAAAATGAAATTTGCTTATTACGAGTCTATTGATCAGTGGGATTCTGGAAACAAAGATGAAGCACGTGAAACTATCGTGGCATTGATGAGAAACCTTGAGTCCAGCTTCAGACAGCAGGATTCACGAATATTCACTCAGAATTTTCTAAATGCCAAGCACAAGGAATTGGCCAACTTCCTCTATGAAGTTGGTGAGGTTTCCTATTTACAACGGCTCAAGAGAGCTGACGAAGATCATGCCGAGTATTATGATCAGATCCTGATTGACTGGTAAACCCCCGATGGGATTTATCTCTGTTTTACCCCTATTAGCACTCTTAAACCTATGATTATTCTAAAGACCGAGCGACTCTTGCTCCGCAGAATGACTCTCGATGATGATGATTTCATCCTTGAGCTACTCAATGGTCCAAAATGGATTAAGTATATCGGTAGCCGCGATGTTGACACGCTTGAAAAAGCCAGAGCTTACCTTGAAAAGCGGGTATTACCAAATTATGAGGCCCTGGGTTTCGGCTTTTATATCATCGAGGGACTGGATGATCAGGTGCGGATGGGTAATTGTGGCCTCACCCTCAGGGAAGGCATGGAACACCCAGACATTGGCTACTCCCTACTTGAGCAGTTTGAGGGTCAGGGTTATGCTTATGAGGCCGCTGAAGCAGCCCTGAAATACGGTTTTGAAATCCATAAACTGGACCATATTGAGGCCATTGTTACCAATGACAACCAACGTTCGCTTCATTTGTTGAAAAAATTGGGTATGCATTACAAAAAAATGATAAATTTACCAGATGATGACGAAGAATTGCTACTTTTCGGAATCGATGCACCAAAAACCCACATATTTCATGAGGGTGTGAAACAGGAGCTGTAAGAATTGTATTTACTGATACTTATGATTAATACTCAAAAACACACGCTGTGCCATAGTAATTTTTTGCTAAGGGATTTTCAAGAATTCCCAAGGAGCAGAGATGAAGCTCCAACAGCGTCACCATAGGGATGGTGAGGGCAGGTGTATCTTTGGGACGTGGGGAAAATTGAAAAGAACCAGCAAAATTGCATGACTTCATGAAATTTGCGGGATAAGGAGATAAATTGATGAGACTCATTAAATCACTACTCATGATAAGCATGTTATTTAGCATGATGAGTTGTCAGGAAACACTCACAGATGAGCAGTGGCTGGCCACATTGCCCTCCCCCTGGACATTGACCCAGGAGCAGATGAACGAGATACTACCTCAATTTCAACAACGTTTTCCTGATTTCCAAAACCGCATCAAACAGATCGCATTGTGGCGTGTCGGTACGCCCTATGAAATCTTCAAATTAGGTGAAGAAGCCGAGCCAGATCTTGATCCGATTATTCGTTACGATGTTTCTGACTGCACAGGTCATAACCTCACTTCTCTAGCTGCTGCAAGAAGTTCAAGCTGGGCAGAGGCTCGAGAAAATATGATCAAACTCCATTATAAAGCTGATTCAAATGGAGTCAAGCAGCCCACTTACCGGTCAAGATGGCACTATACTGTCGATCGAATTACCATGAATCCCAATACTGTAGATATCACCCAGACACTACTCCCCAAAACAGCACTTGATTCAGTAAACATTACCTTGAACCAAAAGGAAGATGGAGAGGAATTTCTGGAACTTGACTGGAATCGCAGCATGACTGCCTACTACATTCCCAACCATCAGATCACACCTGATCTACTGGCAAAATTGCCCACTATCGTTGGTGTCACTTTTGTAAAACCCAAATACTTTAAAATGGGAATCGTCATGGGACATGAAGGGATGATAATTGACGGAAAATATCTTGTGCATGCTTCTCAAAGTGCAGGTGAAACTGTCAAGCTGGATTTTCTCAAATATTACTTCCCTGAGGAAGGCCCATTTTTTGGTGGGATTATGATATTTAAATTTAAAGAACATAGCTAAGTACGGCTGGGGGGTTACCATGATAACCAAATCACTATCGACTACTCAACATAGCCAATTCCTGAATATTACCTCACTGGTAATGGAGGCACTGGCTGAAAGTGGAGTCAAATCCGGAATTCTCACCGTCTTTGTTTCCCACACAACTGCAGGTATCACAATCAACGAAAATGCCGATCCTGATGTGACCCGGGACCTGCTCAACATTCTCGATCGAAACTTTCCCTGGGATCACCCCGATTATAAACATTATGAGGGCAACACAGCTGCTCACATGAAAGCTTCTCTCATGGGCAATTCTACTCAAATAATTGTAGAAGAAGGCCGCCTGCAGCTTGGTACCTGGCAGGGAATTTATTTTTGTGAATTTGATGGTCCGCGTGAGCGAAAAATTCGTGTAAAGGTGCTGGGCTAGTACTAGGGAAGTTTATTCCTGAAAAGATCTTCGGAGAATTGAGCACCACTTTCGGGGTGTTTCACTGATCGCATCAATACAAAACTATACAGCAAGGGATTAACTGACTGGAGCTCATCCAGCGCTTCGATGATCTCTTCATCAAGATACCCCAATAAACTCAAGGCATAATTCTGATTCAAAATATCAACTGCCGGCAAGGGATAGTCACTGCCATAGAGCAGTCTGGAATGTAGATCCCTGCGTGCTAATATCCCCTTCAAAGAATTTCCTACCTGATTGACCAGGGTCATGCCAGAAATATCAGCAAAAAGCAATCCTTCATAATCTGGATCATCAAACATTCGCATAAAAAGTGAGAAATTCTCAACTTCTTGAAGATTAGGATCATCTAAATCCTGTGATGTCCCAGAAGTTGCACAGTGGCAGACAATGACCTTCACCTGTGAGTCAAGCGCACGACGCAGCAGGAGAGGATTACCCAGATGCTGGCGCCCCTGAGAATCCAGTGCTAGTTCCGTACCAGCATGACTTAGGAGGACCAAGTCCAGACGGTTCATCGCGGCATAGAATGGATCACACAGAGGTGAAGATGGATCGATTCCCTGCGCATTTGGCAACCATTTGACAACTCTGACTCCCTGGGCTGCCCACTTCTCAAGTTCTACAATTGCGTCAGGCCGGTAGGGGTGAACAGACATTACCGGAATTATTTTGTCAGGGTAACGCTGACCCAACTCCACAACATACTTATTAGGGATATATATTTCATAGTTGTCCTGATCCAAATCGCCACTTTCTTTATAGAAACGGTCCAGGGCCAGGCTAAAAGCACGAAATTCGCCAGGGGTTTTTTCAATTTGGGCCAGGAGGTATTCCAGGTATTGCTCGTCTGCCAGAGCTTCATTGGTGACACTGCCGGCATCCATGAAATAATTAAAGCGAGTAAGCTTGAAGGGGTGCAGATAGGACCGGGTATCCGGATGCACTTCGATACCGCTGGAAGTATTTCCCAGACCCAGGATATGGACATGGTGATCCATAAGTGTATCACCTGCAAACGGAGCGAAAGCCCTGTCAACCAGGGCCTGTGCTTGTGGGCTCAATTCTTTGTTGATATCCGGCACCAAATCACTATCACACCCTGAGAAGCTCAGGATGGTCAGGAACAGGAGTGCCATCATATATAAATGGAAAAGGGAGCGCCGTTGCACTCCCTTTTCCCATATAGTCAGATATCTAGAGTTTGGTTTCAGCGACCACACCAGAAACATGCTCAGCAGTTACCTTGAGAGCTGCTTTTTCAGCATCATTCAGTTTGACCTCGATAACTTTTTCAATACCACCTGCGCCAATAACGCATGGAACACCGATAAATAAGCCATCAATATCGTATTCACCTTCACACAATGCAGCACTGGGGATAACACGTTTTTTGTCAAGTAGATAGGATTCAGCCATGTCAATAGCAGACTGAGCTGGGCTGAAGAATGCAGATCCGTTACCTAGAAGCTTAACAATCTCACCACCGGCCATTCTGGTTCTTTTTTCAATTGAAGCCAATGTTTCTGCATCCAGTAATTCTGTTACAGGTACACCACCGACGGTTGCCAGGCGGGTAAGAGGAACCATGGTATCTCCGTGTCCACCAAGAACAAGACAAGAAACATCCTGGGTTGAATATCCCGTTTCCATGGCTATAAAGGCCTTAAAACGAGAAGAATCCAGAGCTCCGGCCATACCGATAATCATATTCTTTGAAAAGCCGGAAACTTTGTAAAATGCATAGACGATGGCATCCAGGGGGTTGGAGACAACAATCACAAATGCGTTGGGAGCATATTTCTTAACATTCTCAGCAACATTGGAAATAATCTTAAGATTAATACCCAATAAATCATCGCGAGACATACCAGGTTTACGAGGAACACCTGCGGTAATAATAACAACATCTGAGTCAGCGATATCAGCATAATCGCTGGTGCCAGTAATATTGACATCATAGCCCTCAAGGGGGCGCATTTCCATAAGGTCCAGGGCTTTTCCCTTGACGGATCCCTCAAAGTCAGGGATATCTAAAATAACAACATCACCCAATTGTTTCTGGGCAGAGATAAGGGCCAGAATCTGGCCGATCTGTCCACCACCGATAAGTGATATTTTTTTTCTACTCATTTTTTTAACTCCTTATGACGGGTTAGATATAAATTATTAATTGCTAAAAGGTTCAATTCCTATGCCACAATAGCGAACTATCGCAAGCATTGCTGATACTATTGACTGTCCCCTGTTCGTTTTCCGCCTCCAATAATCGTCTTCCAGATATCCTTTATTACCTCAGGAGGAAGGCGACCATCTGATTTTTTAATCAGCTGACTGATTAAACTTTTCTCCCTTTCAGGAGTAAACAATGGGATTCCCTGCTGGGTTTTTAAGTAACGAATGCTAATAGCCTCATCGACTCTTTCCTGGATCAATTCTAAAATTTTGGTGTCCAGTTCGTCTATATTTTTGCGATGTTCTGAGATTTTATCTGTCATGTGCGTTAATATAGACGAAAAGCCCTTCTGTCGAGACTCATTTTCAATTCCTAATTCGTAATTCCTAAATCCTAATTACATTGTAGCCATGGCAGAACGTACATTTTTTTCTGAATGGGTACTCCCCATCATCTCTGAACCAATACGAGATGGATACATTTCCCTCGCTGATGGCAAAATTACGGCTGTGGGAAAACAGAGCGAATTCACGGGAGATAGAAAGCTGGCTCAGGATCTTGGGCACTCTGTGGTTTGCCCTGCGTTGGTAAATGCCCTTTTCCACCCTGACTATCCTGTAGCTGATCCTCAGACAACCTCGCGGGGTTCTTTTTTAAATTGGCTTCATTCTGGAAAAAACGCTTCAAGGGTTAGCTCCAAACTTGAAGTAGAGAGTGAGCTGCTCAGCGCCATTAAGCGAGGTTATGACTATGGAACCGCTGCCATCGGTATCCGTACGAGACATCCTGAAATAAGTCAACATCTTGAGCACTCCGGGCTTTATTCTGTGGTCTTTGAAATGTTGCATGGTTTTCGAGATAGTAATGCGTTCGATATATGGACGAATCGCGGTCGCTTTAGCAATACAGAGTTAACCCGTTTCCATCATGCCGGTGAATTTCTATTTAATCTTGGTCCAGAAGTATTCAGGCTTATCTCAAGGACTGATGAGCGAACAGCGCTGCCTCTGTCATTCATGAAGGATGAAGACATCTTTTTTATGAAAGGACAGGGCCGCATTTATCAATATCTCCTTGGCAAAGAGGATATGGACTACCGCTGGCAACCACCTCGAACCTCCCCTCTCAAATATTTTATGAATAATGCCTTTGCAGCCAGAGAAACCATCCTGAGTCAAGTCATCATGCTGGAAGAGGATGAACTCGACTTGCTCAAGAAGCGACCTGAGGTGTTCCATATGTGCCTCCATCCCCGATTTGATCGTCAGTGGGAGCTGGGAACTGCTCCTGGACAACTCATCCAGGATAAGGGCTTCAATATTTGTCTGGGCACTTTTGCCGAACACATGGACATCCGTGCCGAAATGAGATCGGCTTCTGCTGAATATGGATTTAAACCTGAAGAAATCATCAAGATGGCCACTTTAAATGGAGCCAAAGCCCTTGGTCTAGCAGACAAAATTGGAAGTATTGAGGTGGGAAAAGATGCCAAGGTATTTTCCATTCCTTCCACTGCCAGTATATCAGACCCCTACCACATCATTCTGTTTACCAACGAACGACTACGTCAGGTATCCTAGACTAAAACTCCATTTAATAAAGAAGAGCCGATAAAAATCGGCTCTTCTTTATCTATAAGCTTATAATTTGATTAAAAAGTCCAGCGTAAGCCGACTGTTGGAAGTGCCTGGATACCATCTGCTCCAAATACAAAGTTATTACTGATTTCCACTTCTGATCCTACGGAAAGATGTTCATTGGCATTGTACCAGATCTGAGGTTCACCTAAAATCACAATTTGCTTTTCATCCGATCCAAATTCATCCTGAGACCAGAGGTCAAAAAATCCTGAAAACTCAATATGCCCGTCCATGAGTGGCACAAACCAGGTTGTGGTAAGCTGAAAATCTGGTGAATCGGCACCTTGAGCAGTACGATACAGAATATCAATGGGAAGTGCGACAAAACCCAAATCCAGATAGTAATTGACACCCAACAACCAGACTTGGCCTATGGGGAAACCTGTAGCCACGCCATCATTGTACTGAATTGTGGCAGAAATATTATTGACAGGCAGGGTAAATGAACGGGCTATTTCCCAGTAAGCCAGGTTGCCATCTTTTACACCTGCTGTGCTGTATTCCATATCCACAAACCAGAAGGTTGAACCAAATTGGTCTGGTTTAAACATCTCAAGGGTTGAGACAAGGTACTCTCTATCTCCTGAAGCTTCATAATGAAGCTGAAGGTTTTGAGAAAAAACGAATGTATTTAGTATGATGAGCAAGCTGACGATTTTTCGGATCATGGGTGTTTCTCCTGAGCCTATTATTAATTACATCTTACGAATAAACCGACCCGGTTCATTGGCATCTTCCGTGAATTTCATGCGCCGTAAATAACGTTGGTGGATGGGCACATTGCAATAAGCAACATAAGTGTGAAATCCTTTTTCCTGGACCATCTCACGGAACTCCCTGAAAAAATAGCGGGCACTTTCATAGTCACGATACATGGGTATTTCATAATCGAGATGAATTTGAATGATACCATCTTCCAGACGTTCGTAGATAAATAGACCTACAGGGACCACGTTTCTGGTAATAAAAACAGATCGATATTGTCGCAGATCATCCACAACCACATCAGGAAAATGCTTACGTATATCATGCAGGTAAAATTCGATAAAACGGGGTAAAAATATACTCGTATCCCATGAAATTGGAATCAGATGGAAATGCTCTCTGGTGAGGGCAATACGAATGAGATAGTAGATATTCACACCCACAATAAAGCCATTCACTACTATAATTGGGTAAAGTTGTAGAACTGCACCGTAAATGGTAAAAGTTATGGCACCAATCAGATTTATCAATCTAAGACGGCGAATATTTGTCATGGTCAATGATACTGCCACAATAACAGAGGCAATATATCCTAACCATTCTGTCCATTCTATTATCATAAAAGGGTCAGGCTCCCATCATCACCATTCAACTTTACATTAGCCCCCAGAGGCAGGGTCATTTTTCGCATCCCATGACCGTAGGCTAAACTGGATACAATGGGGAAGTCAACTTTCCCAATAATATCGCGCACCAGCTCGTCCAGCAGAAAATCATCTTCATCACCATTTTCCCAGGTGTCGATAAACTGACCAAACATGAGTCCATTAATCCGCTCTTCCCCATGGAAAAAGCCAGCCATCTTAAATTGACTGAGCATGCGGTCGAGATGCTGGGCATTTTCGCCAATATCCTCCAAAACCATAATTCCACCGGCAACATTTGGGAAATAAGGTGTTCCCATAAGATTGTTAAATAGAGAGAGGCAACCACCTACCAGAGGTCCTTGACCCTGTCCATCTGATAAAACAGCATGGGGCATATCACTGGGGTTTTTGAGCACCTGGCCTGACATAGGCTTACTGATCAAATTCCAGAACATTTCTTCTGTATAGGGATCAATGCCACCTTCAGCGGCCATTTCAACAGCAGCCATCACGCCGGATATGGTAACCAAACCCGTCTCAACAGCAAAAGCGCATTGGAGGGCTGTGATATCGGAATAGCCAATGAAAAATTTCGGATGCTGTGCGATAAGCTCATAATCCAGATCATCCAGAAAGCGGGGTGTACCATAGCCTCCCCGACTACAGATAATGGCATCAACTTCGTCATCTTCAAAAGCCCAGTGGATGTCGGCTATCTGTTCAGGACCATGACCGGCAAGATACTTGTTCTTACCACGCAGATTAGGACCTTCCTTGACATTGAACCCTTTGGAGCGGAGATATTCGAGTCCTCGGTTGAGTTTTTCAGGAGACGGGGCAGAGGCAGGTGAAATAACTGCAAAAGTGGCACCGGGTTGAATAGGATCAGGGGTAATCATGGAACTTCCTTACTTCAAAAAAGAAGGGCACTCCCAGGGAGTGCCCTTTTAAAATCGATCTTTATAAATCGTCTAAAGCTTCTTTAGCATCAGCCTGAATACTCCGATCACTGTCGGACCCAGCTGTGGCATTGATAGCCATGTTAAACCAATCGGCAGCAGCTTTTTCATCACCTAACTCGTCGTAACAGTATCCAATATAAAGCATGTTACGAATGTCTTCTTTATCAAGACCATGAGCCTTCTTAAAGAACTCCATTGCTTCTTCGAAAGAAGCTTCTGGCGGTGTGGCGTAGATGATGCTGGCTATCTGACGTTCGATCCAGGAAAGATCCGAAAGTGCGTAATGCCAGCGTCCCATGACGTGATAGTTACCATCATCCTCAGGGTCATATTTAATGGCCAGCAAAGTATGATCTCTCATTCCATAGGAATTTTTGATCTTCTGCTCGGTTCCCTCAGCTTCCCCGATCTGACCATGGTGAATGGCATACCATTTGTGACCAGCAGCACTCATGTCATTCAAGGCCAGTGCTTTTTCAGCGTAATCACGACCTTTATACAAGTATGGTTTTTTATATTCTAGATCATTGGGTTTACGATCAGCGAAATCAAAATATCCACGACTGATTTTCCACAAAATTTCTTCATTCTGACCATCAAGCTTCTCGGCTTCCTTGAGCAGCTTCATGGTAGCTTCGTAGTCCTTGGCATCGTGAGTAACCTCTGCCTGCATCAACAGGTCAGCAACAGGATCCACTTCAACAACTTCTGTGTCTTCTACAGCATCCTGGGCAAAACCGAAGACGGCCATACTCAGAATCAACATCATTAACAGACTTCTTTTCATATTTCCTCCTTGTTCATTATTGTTGGATAATATCATGGTGATCGAAGAGAACCACTCTCTGCACCATTTTACCTGTACCATCAAACTCTTCTAACACCGTACGATTTTCAGCATCAATATATTTATAGCGACGTTCAGTCAGTATTTTTCCGGCAAGATCATCCCTGAGGATTTCACGGTCTTTGCGTCTATCCTCACGATAAAGCGTTACACGAGAGCAAAGTGTTTGTCCCCTCACCCCGATGATGAAATAACCTGTTTCGCGTTCAAATTCGTTGTATTCCCTACGGATCATGAAGTTGGAGTTGGCAGGGACAAAAGTATTGCCAAATATAGTCCTGAAAAGTGCCATTTCAGTTGGGTCATTTTGGAAAACGCTGGCTTCACGAAGACGACCCATGGCATCAAACAATTTACTTGAGTAATGATTCCCGAACTCATCGTATTCATTTTCAATATGTTCGTAGAGACCATGTTTATCATCAAAGCGTTTGACAAGTTCAGGCTTTTCACCGTTAAGGATTACCAACGTGAAGGCTTTCCCTTTCAGCGCTTTCAGGGGGACTGACTGGGCCGAGCCCGGCTTGCCCCACCCGGCATAAGCATAGCTAGAATCCTGTGCCTGGACACTTAAGCCTGCGAGTACGATAATAAATCCGATAAACGTTTTCATGTTTGGCTTAAAAACTACACCTCATGCTAAAAATACAAAGTACAATGTGATTAAGACTCGACTTATTCGGTGGTTGAGCCTGTCGAAACCAGTAAATATAGCCTACAGCATTCAATCGTTTTGATATTTCGACTTCATCAGTACAGACTTGCCCACTGCTTTGTATAAAAAAAGGCAGCTGAAACCAGCTGCCTTTTCTCTAATAATAAACTGAAGCTAATTATCTAAGCAGGGTAACCTTTTTAGATTTGATTTGAGTACCAGCCTGGATATTGACAAGATAGATACCCGAGGGTAGTGGTGTATTTGTCATATCGATTCCATTCCAGGCAAGTGTATAGTCCTGACCTGCTGGGTGATTCCCTTTAGCATGATTCCATACCTGTTCACCAGCCAGGTTATAAATGCTGACATGAAGATCACTCATTGCTGCCAGATCATATGTCAGGGTGACGGTTGGGTTAAAGGGATTCGGATAGAGTTTCACTACTTTCAAGGCGTCAGGTTTGCCACTCTTACCTGGATTCACATAGGTAATTGATTGTATGTGATCCTTGTGATAGGTCAATTTGCCTTGATAGTCAATGTCAACCAGTTGATAGGAATAGCTCCCGCCCTCTTTCACCTGAGTATCGATGAAGTAATATTCAGTCGCTTCAGTAGTAGATCCCTGTCCCACAAGTTCTGGGAATTTGGTAAAAGTGGCTAATTCTCCCCAATCCTTGTCTTGACTCTTACGTAGAATGGAAAAACCCTGATTCTCGATCTCAGAGTCCGTTGTCCATACTAATTTCACGCCCTTGGATGAGGAATAAGCTGAGAATGCGGAGAGTTCAACCGGGAGGGATTGATCATATGCATAAGTATAGTTGGAACCAGAATTATTATCAAAATAAAGTGTCGCTAAGTCGGGATAGTTATCAAGATCCCCACTCCCTGATGAAGTTAAAGTCGTGGTCATAACATAATAGACGACTGTTCCTGATCCTGATGTAGTTAGGGTTGCTGAATAGCTCGTTCCTGATCCCGTAGCAAGACTCCAAGTATCACTTGAAAAGCTATCTGTCGAATACCTTACATAAATATTCTCTTCAGATGATTTACTCCCGCTCAGTGCTATAGATACAGTGATAGTCGTATTTGGAACACCATCCCCACTATTGTCAGAAACGGAAGATATTGTAATTGGAGAACCACTTGTCTCCTGTACAAATCCGGCCGCATTTCCAGAGACAACATCTGAAATAGTAATTGAATAATATTTACCATTTGTTTCATTGATATACCCATTTCCACCATTGGGATTATACCAGGTTAAATAACTACCAAACGATATCGAACCACCTACGGACCAATCAGAACCAGCCCAATCTGTCTCATTATCTATTTTAAAATCTGATGGATTATCATCTCCATCAGATAAAATGGTAACCATCCATGAGTCAGTCCCTAAATCACGAAATGAAAGTGAGGTCGTTCCAAAACCATTCATATCGCCTCGATAATACATGTTTGATTGATTCGCGGCCAATAGCACAATTGGTACAACGCATAGGACAAGTAATATTCTTTTCATTTTCCCTCCAAAATCATTTTCTAATAAGTCGTTGAATATATTCTATCTTGATTCCTAATTCAATACCAGCCTACTATTTCAGCAGACTGATTTTTTGACTCTTTTCAAATTGACCAGCTTGAATTCTGACAAAATATATGCCCGAGGATTGGCCACTCCCTCGCCACTGGTACGAATAACGCCCAGGTGAGAGTTCATGGTTCTCCAGAACGATAATTTCCTGACCACGCATATTAAAGATACTTATCCGCGTCTGAGCTTGTTGAGGTATATCTACCACCAGGTTTACTACAGGGTTAAAGGGATTGGGATAGGGTGGATGTAAAGCGAACTCCTGTGGAATAAATACCTCGTCGACAGCCACAACATCATGAATTATAATGTTGATGCTGAGCGTATCACCATCAGCAAATAGCTGACTGACTGGCAATAGTGCCAGAATCATTAAAAGCATACTCATGTGTTTATGAAACAAGAACTACTACCTGCCCGTGGCCATTCTGAGAAGTGCTGTACCACCTTGATTATCATTTACAATGAACTGGACCGCTGAGTAGGTACCTGCCTGTGTAAAGTTTGGTGTCCAGGTAAATGTCGCCGTGCCATCCTCATTGTCTGTAAAAACAGCTCCTGAGGGCAAATTATCACTGGTCCAGGTCAGATCATCATTATCAACATCTGAAGCAGTAAGATCAAAGCTTAATTCAGTACCTTCTGGTCCAGTTTGATCTGAGATACCTGCGATGACAGGTGCATCATTCACATTTGTCACTGTCACTGCGACAAGCTCTGAATCGGAGCCACCGTGACCATCTACAGCGGTGACTGTTATAGATATGGCTTCTGTGGTGAAATAGTTGTCTGCCGGAGTAAGGAACAAGGTGTCATTATTAACTGCAGCCAGAACTGTTTCAGCAGAACCACCCTCTACCGAATAGCTAATGGAGTTATTCTCAGCATCAGTGGCTGATAATTCAATAATAATGGGGGTTTCTTCAGTCAAAGTTTGACTCCCAATACTAGCTAATTCAGGAGCCGTGTTCACAGTTACCGTATATACAGCACTCACATTTGAGCTACCATCCCAAAATCCACCACCACCCCCAGCATAGCCACCATAGGTGTAGTCTACATTGTCCCGTGAGAAGCGACTGGCCACATAATAAGTACCCGCACTGCTGAGCGTATTCCCCAGATCCAGAACGTACTCATCATTATTTCCACTATCCTGATTGTAACCTGCTGTTACCCAGGTCCAACCCGCTCCAGAAGGATCACTGTCCGTCTCGGAATAGCCAATCCAGGCAAAGATGTCAGCCCCCTGCCCTGTGGCTTCGGTCACTCCTGATTCATAGACTTGAGCATAGGTGAGAAATTCGTTATTGGTTTCAAAAGAACCCGTGTTCGGATACTGAAAATTGCACCAATCCACCTCATTGTTATCAATGGTGATGGTTATTGATGCATCGTCTGTCTCTGCAAAGACTGCTGACCCCATAACCAGCAGCAATGCAAATGAAATGATGACATGTTTAGGCATGTATTTACTCCTATCCCTTTTTACTGTAGCGTTGAATATCAACAAGGATGGAGCTAGCATCAATACAAAAATAGGTCATCCGTCTGAATCGATTATTGAAGTGATATAGTTAACAGTGGCTTCTCAATCCTTCGTTGTGATGGTACGAAGAATTGATTGAAATGATTTTTCCAGGCTGGACAAATTGACGGGTTTAGGTTTTACGTTCCTTCTTCTTGGCGGCAGGGAAAAGAATATTGTTCAGGATTAAACGATAACCTGGTGAATTCCTGTGCAGGGATAGTTGGGTCGGTGGATCTCCAACATAATGTTGGTAGTCTTCTGGATCATGACCGCCTAAAAATGTAAAGGTACCTTTTCCAAATGCCCCATGGATGTATTTTACCTGTTCCTGACCGGGGACATCACCCATTACCACCACATGTTTTTTAATAGTAGACCTGCGAAAGCCAGTGGTCTGTCCCATAAATCCCTTGATAACACCAACATGATTCTGTGTCAGCATGGTTGGCACCGGATCCCATTTGGCTGAAAACTCAAACAGGGTGAAATAGTCAGCCTCAGCCCCTCGAGCACGCGGTCGATCACTGGGTGGCTCATCGATATTACTATACTCATATACCATGGGATCAGTTATCAATTGGAAATTCTCAAACGCCATGGTTTTTTCAAAAGCGAGCTTAGACTGAGCCTGGGGATCAACAGGATCATGATCATAAGGGCTAGCCACAATATCTACACCCTCGGCGGATAGAGCAATATCCAGGGCATCAGTGGCACTACACATGGCGAAAAGGAAACCACCATTCGAGACATAATCTCGAATTCTGCGTGCAACTGCTTTTTTCTCTTCCGAGACGCTTGAGTAGCCCCTCGAAATGGCAAAAGCTTCATAATCACTCTGCTGTTTCCGGTACCAGGCTGCATTGCGATAATTGCGATAAAATTTACCATACTGACCTGTAAAATCTTCGTGGTGGAGATGTAGCCAATCATAATCACTTAACTCGCCATCCAAAACCTCAGCATCCCAGATCACTTCATATTCAACCTCTGCATATTCCAGGGCCAGTGTGACAGCATCATCCCAGGGCTGTTTCCCCGGGGGTGAATAGACTGCTACTTTGGGAGCTTTCTCAAGCAGCACAATATCCATATTGCCAGATTCGATACTGGCATAAATATTTAGCTCAGCACCAGCTGGGGCTGTTTCAAACTTCACATCCCTCAAGCGCAGCTCTCGAACAATATCTGAATATTGATCAATGAGAAAACTACCTCCACGATAATTCAGCAACCACTCAATATCTATGTCACGCTCGAGAACCCAAAAAGCGACGCCATAAGCTTTGAGGTGATCTGTTTGAGTTTCATCCATGGGAATCAAGATTTTTTGTGACCACAGTGTTCCTACAAGCAGGAGTAAACCGAAAAATTGTTTTAACTGCATCATGAACCACCACCAATAAGTTGTCTTAATCTGATCCTGAGCTCTTGAATGCCCAAATATTCGGGATGATTGACGATGACCTCTTCATAGAAGGGAATCGCAGCTTGAGGAGCATTTTGAATGAATTGGAATTGTTCGCCACGCCAGACCAGAACGTGTGCTCTCCAGGGTGAATCAGAATAGGTATTTAAAAAGTTATCCATGGCTTTGCTTGCTTCATTTGTATCACCGAGAGCCAGAAGAATCTGAATCGATCTAACTCCTGCCTCATCAGCAATAGATTTCGAATCACCTCGAATATCCTCGAGGGTCCTTATAGCTTCAGTGAGTTTATGTTGACCGACAAATCTTTCCGCCTTCAGATATTGTTGCAACCCAGGATCGTTCTCAGAGCCATTGCCATCCAGCAATGCCATCAGTTCCAGGCCATCATTAAATATTGGATCTGTCGGAGACGCTGCACCACTGAGGTTGAGCAACTCTTTCTTCAACCGGGGGATATCCCCCTGGTGAATGAGGATCTTAATCCTGGAACTAACAATTTGGGGAGCATCCTCGTCCATGTTCAAATCATTAATTATCTCATTCAGGATTTGATATGCAGCTGATGTGTCACCCTTGACCAGCCAGGCATCCACCAATCGCTTTCCCCCGGCCAGTCGGATATCATTACGAGGTGCGTTGGCAAATACATTCTGAAAACCTCGAATGGCTCGATCCACATCTCCACTGACCATCAATTGAATCTCAGCAATATGAAACGAGGCCTGGAAGGCTTCGCGGGTACGTGGAAGGAGAGTCTGCAGACTATCATATAGTTTCAGTGTTCGTTCTAGTGAAGCGTCCGCACCGCTCGGTATGCGAACATCCAGCGCCAGAAATTGATTTCCAGGGAAATAACCACTCAAGGATTTGTATGACTCTTCAAATTGAAGACGAAATTCATAAGTGGAGGCTAATTTTAATAGTGCCTCACCAACTTGTCGTTTATCTGTACTGTTTGCAGAGATGAACAGGAATAAATCTGCTGCTGGAACCCAGGCCTGTTCAGCCATCAAATCCTTGGCTATGGACATTACGTCCTTCATGGAACGACTGACATCAGATGCTAGAATTACACGGGCGCATTCTGCATAATGCTGTTCATGCAAAAGTATTTTTGCCTGGGCTAATATCAGTACCTGGTGCTCCCCTGGAAGTGCCAGCATCTGCTTCAAATTCGCATTGATCTGTTCATAGGCACCATCATTTTTAAGGAGGCGGATGAGTTGATTGCTTACATGGTCCAACATGCCTGGATTTTTGTCCAGATGGGACAGATACTCCCTACTTGCGAGATCATAATTATGCTTGGCAGCATAGATTCGCGCGAGATCATTGGCGAAAGCCTGAGGCTCATTTAAGGCAGTTCTGCCCTCAGTTAACAATTGAATAGCTTCGGTAGTAGCGCCCGCCTGGAGCATGGCATTGGTAAGTGTAGTATATAAAAATCGATCTTGCCTATTTTTTTGAATAATTCTCTGCCAGTCCTGGATTGCCTCCTCTTTCCGATCAAGTAAATAAAGCAGGCGACCCTTCTCAACCGAAAGACGCATGTTCTTGGATTGAGTTTTTAAGAGATCTTCCAGAATTTGCAGTAAAACTGAGGCATTCTCAGGACCTGGCATAAGATTGCTCACGCGAAAATAAATATTATAGTTACGTGGATTTTTATACAAAATTTCAAGATAGAGATCAACAGCCTCTTCAGTTCTTCCCAGACGGGCGAGTGAGGATGCGCGTTGCTCCAATTGATGATCCCTTGTCTTAGTTCGATTTGGAAGCAGTTGTGCTTTCGCCCTATCCAATCCCAGGTGAGGAACCAACATAAGAACCAACAAAAATTTGAGGATTACTCTATTCATTGATTTCGCTCTCCAAGCGATTGAAATACTCGCGAATCAAGGCCTGTTCTTCCCTGTTATAATCCTGTTTTAGACTAAATATTAATTCCTCATAGAGCTGATTTCGAGTTTCACCACGATCCTCAGGAAGTACATCACTACCTGTCCAGAATGGGTTTGCCCCAGCTGTTTCTGACTTCCTCTTTTTGCTGAAATCCTTCTTTGTTGCAGATCGCTGAGCATCCAAAAGTCGGCTCAATATCCGTTCCTGTTGTTCGTGAATTTTTTGTGAGGGTCGTCTCCCCTGTAGCTTCTTGGCAACCTCTTCCATTTCATCACCAATTTTACCCAGATCTCCAAGCATGCGTGAGTCTGAACCCATCCCATTTTCAATCTGTTTGAGTGCCTCACGCAGCTGCATTTGTTGGCGAGCTAGCTGCTGCATCATGGAGGGACTTCCGGCACCCATCTGCATCATAGTTTGCTGGTTTAAGCCCTGTTGCTGCCCTGCCATTTGCTGCAATTGCTGCATATACTCACTAAAACCACTGGATTCTCCAGATTGCTGGAGCGCTTCCATTGAGTTAGCCAATTGTCTGGCCATGCGATTCAAATATTCTCGCGCTGCTGTCTGTGATTGGGATGATTGTCGAGGATTCCTCGCTTCTAATCCTTTAATGGCTTCCTGCATATGGGCTTGTATTGCTCCCATTGATCGCCCCATAGCGGGTGAAACCGCAAAAGTTTTATTACCCAACTCCTGAATTTCTGCAGCCAATTGCTGTAGACCCTGCATCAAACCCATCTGGGAATCTGCATAGTCCCTGAGCAGCGAACTCTGGCTTGAGGTTCTAGCGGTAGGTCCCTCCAAATCTTCCTGAGCCTGGGAAAGTCTTAACGTTTTTAGCAGGACAGAACGAAATTCAGACATTACCTCTTCCATCATTTGTTGCTGCAAACCCGCTTGCATCTCACTTGATTGTGCTGCCATTTTTTTGAGTGATTTCTCGGCCTGTTCTGACGGAGGTGTGGCCTTGGATATTTGGCCGGACTGCATGAGTGAAGCAGCTTCTTCCAGATTCTGACTGATTTGTTCCTGTTCCATTTGTGCCTGTAATTCCTGAACAGCTTCAGACGAAAGGTCTTCGGATTGATTCAGAAGATCTTCCAGGGACTCAGCCAATTCCTGGGTTTTATCAAAATCATTAGATATTTTCTCTTCCTGCATGGCTGCATCAGCTGTGTCACCCTCTTCAATATCGGAGTTTAATGTTTCCTGTCTTTCAGCAAGATCATTCAAGCGAGTGGCCAGCTCATCAATTTTTTGTTCAATCTCCACTTGTTTAAAGATTTCCAGGGTGCGCTCCACACTTTTCTGGAAGTCTTCCATGGCGGATTGGAAATCCTCAAGAGCAGCCTCCATCTCTCGTGGATTATCATTCTCCATGGCTTCCTGCAGACGTTCCATAGCTTCTCTGAGCTCCGGAGTAATGAGTTGTTCCATGAGCTGTTGGAGTTCCGCATATTTGTCCAGTGTCTCTTCACTAAAAAGATTTTGCTCCTCAGCTGAAGACATCATCTGGTCCAGTTGTTCGCTGATATTCTCCAATTGTTCTTTGAGGTTCTTAACCTGCTCTATGGCCTCACTGGCCTCCTGTTGTTGTTCCCAGGACAGATTAGGATCCTTTTGCACTTCAAGGGCGAGTTCGCTCACTTTTTCTTTGATTTCTTTGACAACTTCAAGGATATCTTCCTGATCCTGCTTGACCTTTTCGTTGCCTTGGGCGATTTCCTCAAACATTTCATCCAGAGAGGGCAATCTGGCTAACCATTTTTGAGTCGATGCCTTCTGAGAACCATCTACACTATTATTGTCCCAGACATTAAACCAGTATTGTATCGCATCCTCAGGCATCATGCTCACAGTATTCATATCCCAGATATAATTGAATTCCAAAGAACTCAGGTCGGTCCGAGGCAAGTCAATATTCATTTGATAGATTGTAGTGTCTTCCATGAGATAGTCAGGGTGCTGTATCTGGTAATTGAGTTCAAGTCGGGAGAAACCAAAATCATCATCCAGTTTTAAGCGAGTTGGGAGCAACATTTTATCACCGATGATCACATCCTGGCCAGGAACAAGAAGCCTTATAATGGGTGCCACATCTGTGGCCACATATATGGGATAAACCAGAGGATCCAGATTATTGACATGCTCATGATCCACCAGTTCAATCCAGGCTTGATCAGCTTGGTTGAGGGTAAATGAGATATTAAACCGAGGTCCCTTCATTTCAAGGGGGATCGATTTTGCTTTCTCAAAGTGCAGCGTGGCCGAGGCTATTTCTTTGGAAGCCAAGCCCTCAAGCCTGATGCGTGAGCCCTTGTAGCCGCTAATGTCCATAATATTGCGGGTAAATATTTCAGTGGGCAATCGGGTATACGCAGGAGGTCGAATACGGATAGTTAAATCCTGAACGAGAGGACGGTTAATGACCTGAATCTCAAGGGCTGGTGATTCGATCACTTCCCAGGGTTCCCAAGGCCTACTATTGGTCACTCGGGCAACAGCTGTAAAACTATTCAGCAAATGATTCATAGGCACGCTGAAACTTTGATCTACCACATTAAGTGGAAAAACACTGGTATCCTTGCGTGTTCGGACAATCAACTCTACTTTTTCCACAGTACGCCCAGAAATAGAACCAGTCAGCATGAGACTATCACCTGCTAATACCTGATTGGCCGGTGTGCTTAATTGCAGTTCTACGGGCAAAGGATATTCAAATGCAACTTCTGGTTGGCTCAAACGAGCAATGGCAGCATTCGTATCCTGAAAATTGATAATGTACAGCAATAGAAGTCCAGCAACTCCAATACCGGTTCGTTTTAGATAATTGATGATTTTATCCGTTGGGAATAAGAGACCCATTGGAACCTGTTCAATAACCTTAATTCCTGACTGAACTGCAGCCTCATGCAAACTACTGGAGATGCCCTCCGTGGCTTCCTTGTTGCTTAATTGAACTGCATTAAGAATCCGGTCGCCAATTTCAGGGAGTTTTTCACCTATCTGGAGAGCAAGACTTTCAGGTTTTGTACTCTTTATTTGTTGTCTCTTCAATAACCAATATATCCCAAAAACACCTGCTACTGTCAATAGACTAAGTCCACCCAATATGCTCAGGAAAATCGTTTTAAATTCAGGATTGAAATATCGGAAACTTTCCATCCAGACGAAGAGGGTCAGCAAAATAGAAATCAATGTAAATCCAGCAACTCCCATGAAGGCGCCTTTACCACGTGCTTCGCTACGAGCATGTTGAGCCAGCTTTAGGAGCTCTGGACTGGAATAGTCCGCTCGTGTTGATTTGCTTTGCTGCATCATTTATTAGTGTGTAAATGCATAAATTAGAATGTTCGTTCCCATCTCCAGAGCAGCACGGTGCTTTTGCTCCCCATCTTTGTGAACTTCAAGGTCCTCCCAGCCGTCCCCCAAGTCACTTTCATAAGTGTAAAGAACAACTATACGCCCGTGATGGAAGAGTGCCAGAGCTTGAGGAGCTTTTTCATTGTGCTTATGAATCTTGGGCAATCCATTTGCAATAGAAAAATAGGAGCTAAAGATGGGGTGATCATGAGGTAATTCAACCCACTCTTTTTTGGGGAATATTTGTTTCATTTCACGACGGAATGAATCGTCCATGCCATAATTATCATCGGCATGCAGAAAGCCACCTGAGGTCAGGTAATCACGAAATTTATAGACGGCTTCCTTGCTAAAATTCACATTGCCATGCCCGGTCATGTACAAGTATGGGTGATTATACAGATCTGTATCGGTAATCTTGACTCTATATTCCTCTGGAGCCACACGGATGTTGGTTTCAGTACTTATAAAGTGAATTAGATTTGGTAATGAGCTGGGATTGGCATACCAATCACCCCCACCATCATAATGTAATCGCGTTATATGCAGGTCCTGAGCTGTGAGCGATGTTAGCCCCAGGGCAACATATATAAGCCAGGTTATTTTGGTCTTCAGGATCATAGAATTTCCCGGATCATCCAAACTCCAATTATCACTGTCGTGGCACTTTTTAACAGTTTCCCAGCAACACTTCCCATGAGAGCTCCTACAGCAACCCGTCTCGCTTCTGCAGGAGATTTGCCCGCCTGGTACTCCCCCCAATAAGCTCCCAGATAGGATCCAATCAATAAGCCAAGTATTGCGCCTACAATAAAGAACAAACTTCCCAAAACGATTGTTCCCAGAATCCCACCTGCAATTGCAAGAAAAGCGGAGCGTTTTTCAGCCCCACTATACTTAGCCGCCAGACCACTGAGGACAAACTCAAGTACTTCGAGTAATAGCATGAGTCCCAGGATTATCAATATTTCAGGAAATGAGATGAGGATGAAATCCCCAACCCAGGCCCAGATGAAGATAAATATGAGCATGATAAAACTTCCGGGTAGATTCAACCAGATCGTGACTGCTGAGATAGCTGTGATGGTAATGATCAGAAGTAGTGATAAAATTTCCATAGTCTATTAAAGTAATGGCCTGGACCAGTGATGTCAGTCTTTTTAAAATGTCAACTTGGTGAAGGATTAATACAAATTACTAATCTCAGCATTGCTTGCCAAGCCTTTGAGCAAAATCTATATTCACGCGCTTTTTAATGCTGGCTTCGTCATGTAGACTTGGCGATTCAACTACCAAGTCAATATGTAGCGGTTGACCTAGCAATATTCTGGACATTGAGCTTGTCGAAATGTCCAGCATGGAAGTAGATTTGAAAATTAATGCCACCCTAGCTCAGTTGGTAGAGCAACGCATTCGTAAT
>Ga0257116_1000393_pt1 | contig 42789 bp, 41 predicted proteins | sample SI112_120mmetaG_FD_190150 | JGI IMG/M metagenome (GOLD analysis project Ga0257116, IMG submission 190150) | Marine microbial communities from Saanich Inlet, British Columbia, Canada - SI112_120m | ecosystem: Environmental > Aquatic > Marine > Inlet | place: Canada: British Columbia | collected...
TAATATCTTTAATAGCTACATATTTTTCATCAAAAGCTAAATAAATTATATGCATAAATTTCTTGAGTTATATGAGTATGTTTTAAAGCTGGCGGGCCATGCGAGGGCTAAATATTATTTATTTCTCTTAAGTGTTTCAGAGTCGTCTTTTTTTCCAATTCCACCCGATGTGATGTTGTTACCCATGTGCCTATCGAATCCAACAAAAGCATGGCAATTTGCCTTTATTACAACGGTTGGTTCAGTGCTTGGGGGGATTTTTGGTTACCTCATAGGTGTTTATGCGTTTGGATTTATTGAGCCTTATTTATATGATTGGGGGTATATGCCAGCCTACGAAAGGGCGGTACTGTGGTTTGAGGAGTGGGGATTTTGGGCGGTATTTATTGCGGGTTTTTCACCTATCCCATATAAGGTCTTTACGATAGCTGGTGGTGCACTTGCCATGCCACTGTTGCCATTTGTTCTTGCCTCAGTTATAGGAAGAGGAGCACGATTTTATTTAGTTGCCTTGTTTGTCATTATGTTTGGGCAAAAGGCAGATACTTTAATTAGACAGCATATGACCAAGCTCGTATGGGGTACGGTTCTAATAATTATTCTTTTATTGCTTTTATTTAAGGTATAAATTGTTGTTCTAAATTATAAGGTGTAGGATAAAAAAATTGTTTATCCTTGGCCACACTATGAAAATATCAAAAATTACTATTTTATTCTTACTTGCTTTTAGTTTATTTTTAACAGGATGTGAGACTGTAAAAGATATTACCGATCCACTTGATGACGATAACGAGAAATCAAATGATATTTCAAGTGATACCAGTGAAGTTAATATTGAACAAATAAATCTTTATTTTGTAAGGCCTGCCGACCCTCTAACCATTGGTCAAGATGTTGAGCTATATGTTGACGATAATGAGATCGGGGAGCTAACCTATAACACCAAAATCCAAACCACAGTAGATAAACCAGGGACTTATGAGTTAGCAACAAAGGTAGGATGGAGTTTTAGTGCTCCAGTCACAGGATTAGGCGGTGCTTGTAAATATGAAGGCGATTTTAAGTTTACTGAAAAAAACTATTATTTTAAGATCGTTTTTGATCCTGGCCTGTTGTGCGGAGAACATGAGATTATCGGCATTTTAGAGCCAGAATACTTAGGGCTCGAAGAAGATGTTGACTAAGTATTAAGTGTTTGTCTCATACTCTGAATTAATTCACTTGGAGTCATTCCTATAGGCCCAGTCCCATGGTCTTTAAGCGTATCGCTTGCCATGGCATGTAATTGAACACTTAACAATGCCGACTCCCACAAATCTAAACTATGCCTTACCCCTTGCGCTGCTATCGCAGCTATAAAGCCTGTCAATACGTCTCCCATTCCTCCTGTTGCCATCCCTGGGTTACCATAAACGCATTGTTGTAAAGGATTTTTCTTTGATCCAATTAAAGTACCCATTCCTTTAAGAATAACTATTGAGGAGGTCAGGTTAATTAATAAACCGGTTGCCTTAACACGATCCTCTTGAATTGTTTTACTATTCAAACCCAATAAACTTCCAGCCTCACCAGGGTGCGGTGTGATAATAGACTCGCTATCTCTTTTTTGTAAAATTGATAATAACGCTTTATTTTTGGCAATAATATTTAATGCATCCGCGTCTAAAATGACTGGTTTATTCGAAAGGAGGGATTGCTTAACCCACTTAGATGCTTTTGAGGACATACCTAAACCGGGTCCGATGGCTATAACATCTGGATTCATTTCATCAAGAAAATTAGAGCTATCCAAGTCACCTTCAAAATTAACCATCAACTCAGGTTGTTCTTCAGCTAGGTGAGCAGATGCTTCATCAAACATTATTAGTGTCGTCCAACCAGCACCACCATAAAGTGAAGCTTTACCCGCTAACAACAAAGCCCCTGATTTTCCTTTATCTCCCCCAATGAGTAAAACCTTTCCTGAGTGTCCTTTATGCTCATAAGGCTTTCTCCTTAGACGACTTTTGAGCTTAGAGGTTAAGATGTCTGTGATTTTGATTGGTTTATTCATTTAATATTTATGCTTATTATTGGTAGGGGATGCGAGGATCGAACTCGCGACAAATTGATTAAGAGTCAACTGCTCTACCAACTGAGCTAATCCCCCCCCGATAAAAAATTTAGGTGCATCAGTTTATTAAGCTATATTAGTGAGATATTGAAGTCAATTATTACTGATAACCTCTTATTTTATGTCTTGATTTGTTATTAAAACATTGAGAATTTTTTGAACTGATCGAGATACATTATCTGCATTGTAACCACCTTCAAGCATATAAAGAATTCTTCCGTCAGCGTATTTTTGAGAGATGTCTTGTAAGATCTCTGCAACAACCCCATATCCCTCATCCGTATAATTTAACTGCCCCAGAGGATCACCCTGATGAGCATCAAAGCCTGCGGAGACTAATACAAATTCTGGTCTAAATTGATTCATTGCAGGCCTTAATTTTGAATTAAATGCTTTAATCACCTCATTATCTCCACTTCCTTTAGGAAGCTCTACATTTAATGTATAACCTTCACCCTTATCTTTGCCTATTTCGTTTGGCCGACCAGTTCCAGGGAAAAGTGGATGTTGATGTACACTGAAGTAAAACACGCTATTGTCTTCATAAAATATATCTTGTGTTCCATTCCCATGATGTACATCAAAATCGACAATTAGAATTCGTTTTAAACCAAATCTCTTTTGTAAGTATCTTGCGACAACAGCAACGCTATTATAGATACAAAAACCCATCCCCATTGAAGATGATGCATGATGTCCTGGAGGTCTTACTAAGGCAAATGCAGAGGTTAAATCACTAGCCATTATTTGATCAACGGCCTCCAAACCTGCTCCCACCGCTAATTTTGCGACATCATTGCTATGCTTAGAAATAGGGGTGTCGCCTGTACTTAAGTATGCCCTATGGTTATTTAATTGAGAAACTTGGCGATCCACTAATTCAATATATGCCTTAGTGTGCACCAAGTTTAGCTCCTCAAATGTAGCGGCCTCAAATTTAGGCCAAACGATTTTTGTTGAAATTTGGGGAGAGTTTTTTAAGTCTCGTATGACAGTAATCAATCTTTCTGGATTTTCAGGATGATTGGGTCCCGTATCATGTAAGAGGAATCTTTCATCGAACATAACTGCTACCTTGTTATCATTTGCAGATACAGGCGTGTTAAATGTCATCATAAAATTAAAAAGACATAAGATTAAAATTGAAAAAATTTTCATATTTTAAAAATTATACAAGCGATATGCCTTGATTAAAATCTATTAGTTTCTTGATTTATATCAAGAATGACCCCGAGCTCGAAAGTTAAGATTAAACCATGTTAATAAAAGGGGGTGGTTATGGAAGACTCAGTTCTAAAACAACTAAAACCTGTGCTTATTGCAAGTGCGGTGGTATGCGTACTATTATTTTGCCTATTAATTTTTACACAAACTGTGTTCTCTGAATACTACTAGTTAGGATTTATATAGTGGCTAATGATTAGCATTAGCTATAGGTCAATCGTGTATGCCTCTCAGTGGCAAACAAGACTCCATACCTTGGTGTTTGCCCAGTGTATATGTAGGATTGTTTTTCAAATTAAAAATATCTTACTTTATTTTTTGTCAAATTGTTTAACACCGTAGCTTATTTTGTTAGAATGAAGTATGAACTACAAAATGGTAAATTTTCTAAATTCTATAGCGCCATTAACTCAATCTGACACAGATCTTGGTGAATTGTTAATCATTTCCTTCGTTGAGAGTGCTTGGGCTCAAGATAAACATATACATGTTAATGATGTGTTGCATGGAGTTAAAAATTTCTCCTCAGCAAGTCTTAACCGAAAGCTAAGGAAGCTTAGAGAAAAGAAAATTCTCTCTTTCGTGGCAAGCCCGACTGATGAACGTGTAAGATTTATAAAAAAAGGATTGAATTACTCAGATTATTTGGATGAAATAGACTTTATAGCTCCAAACAATCATGCTCAACTTCGTTAAATTACAATTAATTATAATTGTTATTTGGATACTACTTTTTGTGTTCAACGGAGCATTTAATAGCCTTCTATACGATCATTCCTATATCTTCATTATTTTCCTTCCGGCAGGATATAAAATTGCGATAGCTTGTTTATTTGGAAAAAGAATTTTTTGGGGATTATTTTTTGGATCACTAATAACGGCACTTGTATTTGTAACTGATGACGCCTTAAAAATCTACTTTGATAATAGCGCCGTTGTGTATGCTTTAATATCAGCCGGGTCTCCTATTTTTACAATGTGGCTTATTAATAATTTCATGCCATTAGGTGAGCAATTAGAAAATCTTAATATCCAAAAGATTTTAATAATTGCTTTAGTTTATTCGATCATAAATTCTTTCATGCACAACACTTATTCCTTTTTAAGTGAGGGCATAGCTTTTGAAAAATATCAGATAGACTCCATACTGATGTTTACAGGAGATTTTTTAGGCAGCTTGCTTTTTCTATTTATAGTTTCTTATTTCAGAAGAGGGGTGCTTGTTTTTACCCAAAAATGGTTTTAGGTACTTTCTTCATATGAAATTAATTATATTTTAAATGGTGTATATAAAATGAAAAAAACAAACTCCCTTTACGTTTCATCGCCTGTGAATGCTCTTGTTAAAGGTATCTTGCGTGAAGATAAAACACTTAAAGAAGTACTTGAGCATGGAGACTTTGGTTTAGGTACCTTTAATGATCTAGATGGTGAGATGGTGCTTTTAGATGGTGTTTTTTATGACCTTCACTCCAATGGTAAAACAAATGTAGCGGATACTAGCCTTGAAACACCCTATGCTTGTGTAACTCATTTCAGACCTAAAACATCTACATTTATTAACGAAGAACTTACCTTTGATTCTTTAAAAAAGAAAATTGATTCTTTAATTTTGTCGAAAAATTTAATCTATGCAATTCAGGTAACTGGTTATTTCAAGTCAATTAAAGCGCGATCTGTTCCTAAGCAGGAGGCGTATAGACCTTTAGTCGAAGTTGCAGGTGACCAGAAGGAGTTTTTTTTTAAAGAAGAGGAAGGAACTTTGGTTGGGTTTTGGACCCCAGATTTTATGCATTCAGTGACGGTACCAGATTATCACCTTCACTTCATATCAGATGATAAACAAAGAGGAGGTCATTTGCTTGAGTTCTTATCAAAAAACGTTGAAATTAAAATACAACCTATAGAACAACTTACATTAGATCTTCCTCACAGCATTGATTATCTTACTGCAAGCTTAGACGACGATATCAGTGATGATTTAGATAAAGCAGAACACTAATAAGTATTTATTACTTCGTATAATGTATATTATGTTAAATAGACAATTTAAATCAAATGAGGTCGATTAATGTTGTTAAATAAAAATAATTAATAAAACCAATGGGATAAAAGAGAAACTATGCAAAGTACAGTAAGAAATTATCAATACCTTATCTTGATGATCATTATTTGGGGGTCTTCCTTTGCGATGATGCACGAGTGCCTAGTCGGGGGTCACTTTTCGCCAGAACAAACGGTAGGTTATCGATTAGCTATAGGCTCAATCGTTTTATTGATGGCTTGTATTTATTGTAGGAAAGCCTTCCCTAAAAGCCTAACACCATGGGTCCACTTCTTTATATATGCCGTGATTGGTAATATTGTCCCCTTCATGCTTATTTCCCGAGGCCAAATGCACATCACATCAGGCATGACAGGTCTCTTAATGGCCTTGGTCCCATTGGTTACAATGGTATTAGCGCATATCTTCCTTCCAAACAATGCTTTGAACCGATATAAGATTATCGGATTTATACTTGGGGTTTCTGGCGTATTCTTCATTTTAGCCCCATCTATTAATGACGGAAATAACACTCTATTTGGTATTTTATTGATACTAGGTGCCGCTGCATCTTATGCAAGCCATGGTGTTGTAGTAGAGAAATTTCCTAAATATGACCCTATTGTTGCAGCAACATGCTCATCTATTCTGGCCTGTTTTCTAGCTTTTTTAATATGGCCAGACATGATCTATTTAAATTTAGATGGTGTGCCACTTAAAACTTCATTAAATATGCTGGCTCTTGGCTTATTTCCTACAGGTTTGGGGGCGCTAATATTCTTCAATCTAATTAATAATACTGGGGCAGTTTTTCTTTCAAATATGAATTATGCTATACCAGTCTACGCATTTATCCTAGGAACCATCATGTTGGGCGAGCCTGTTTTGTGGCAAAATATTTTAGCTTTAGTGTTGATTGTTTTTGGTATATTTGTTTCTAGAATAAAAGTTTAATTTATTATTAATCAAAATCTTCAATTCCTAGCCTTTGCATTACAATTTCTGCATTTTTCTTGCTCTCAGCAGCAGCTTTCTCATCACCAATCTTAGTATAAAGCTCAACTTGAGCAATTAATGTTTTGGCTAGATAGTATTCGCCACCATTATCGATACAAAATTTCTCAAGTTTTTTTAATATATTTACTGCTTTAGCTTTATTTTTGTCTAAGTAAAAATATCTTGATAGCTCAATGCTGCTATCCGCATATTCACCTAACATTCCAGTCTTCTGGAACATTAATGTCGCTCTTAAGCCGTATTCGACAGCTTTAGAGCCTTTATTTCTGTAGTAGTAGGTTTGTGCTAAGCCTTCGTAACAAACCGCCCTTTCATTGTCATTCGATGCCAATACTAGCGCTCTTGTATAGTAATCTTGAGCATCTAAGAATTCTTTAGTTCTTAGGCCATTAATTCCTAATTGATATAAGAATCGATGTTCGTATTGAAGGTATTTGCTATTACCCAGCTCCGCTGTCTGAAATCCGTAAGTAAAAGTTTTACTCGACCCCTTAAAGTCGCCTGAATCCCTTTGGGTAATACCTTTAAAGAGGATTGCTTGCATCTGATCGGCTTGAATGGTTGCTTCTTTCTCAGCCAATTCAAAGTCTTTAATTGCTTGATCGTTATTTCTAAGTCGAAAATTAGCTTTACCCATACAGAAATTTGAATCATATTTATCTTTCACCGATTTTGCTACTTTTATAGCCTCTTCATACTTGCCCTTATTTAACTTTTTTTCACATTCATTATTTACATTGTATGCAAATATATTATTTGAATACAACATTATAAAAGATAAAGTTAATGTAAATTGTTTAATCATTCTTCCTCCATAGTCCATTTTATAAGGTCATCTTCTGACAAAACTTCTACGCCAAGAGATAGTGCTTTTTCAAGCTTGCTTCCTGCATCACTTCCAGCTAAAAGATAATCTGTCTTTTTGGATACCGTTGAAGTAACCTTTCCGCCATACTGGTCAATTATCTGCTTAGCATCTTCCCTTTTAAGTGTCGGTAAAGTCCCGGTTAAAACAAAAACTTTTTTGCTAATTTGAGGCACAAGTCTCACCTCTTTCTTTGCTTCGCTAGCACAGGTCACACCATTTGAAAGTAATTTACCAATTAGGCTAATATTGCTTCCATCATGAAAATATTCATAAATGAAACCAGATACAGTTGGGCCAATATCATCAACCCCTTCTAAATTATCCTGAGTTTGTGCTTCTATATTAGAGATGGTTCCAAATTCTTTAGCTAAAGCTTTTGCTGTTGCTTCACCTACCCCTCTAATACCTAACGCATATATTAACCTACCTAGAGTTGTTTTTTTTGATTTATGAATTGATTCAACGAGGTTTTTCGCAGATTTTTCCCCAAATCGCTCTAAATGTTCAAGGGAATTTAAGTCTAGGGTATATAAGTCAGAAAAATCACCTATCATTTCATTTTCAAGTAGCTGATCTATTATTTTCTCACCTAAGCCATCTATATCCATCGCCTTTCTTGATGCGAAATGCATGATTGCTTGTTTTTTCTGTGCTGGACATTGGCTTCCGGCACAACAGCGAAGAATAGCCTCCCCTTCCTCCTTTTTAAGCTTTGAGTCACATTCGGGGCAATGGGTTGGCATTACGAATGCCCTGATATTCTTTGGTCTTTTAGACTGAATAACACTCACCACCTCTGGCACAACATCCCCTGCTCTCCTAATTAAAACAAAGTCATTGATATGAACATCCTTTCTTGATAGCTCTGCTTCATTATGCAGCGATGCATTTGTTACCGTTACTCCTGAAACAAAAGTTGGTTTAAGTCTTGCTACGGGTGTGATTGCTCCTGTCCTGCCAACTTGAACATCAATACCTACAACTTGTGATTCAGCTTCTTCCGCAGGAAACTTATGTGCTACCGCCCACCTTGGTGCTCTTGATACAAAACCAAGCTCATCCTGATGGTTTAGGGAGTTTACTTTATAAACAACGCCGTCAATATCAAAAGGCAAATCTTGTCTTTTATCTATGATTTCGTGGTAGTAAGTTAATAATCCATTAACATCATCAACATTTTTTACAAGATCTGTTGTTGGTATTTTAAGTTGATTTAATAATTCAATTGAATCAGAGTGGGAGTTAAGGGTATTTTCAATTCCTTCAAAATCTATACTGTAAGCATAAAACCTGAGTGGTCTTGTAGCTGTTATATTAGAATCTAATTGTCTTAGGCTACCCGCTGCTGCATTTCTTGGGTTTGCAAATACTTTTTGACCTAACTCTTCTTGTTTTCTGTTGAGTTCAAAAAAATCTTCTTTAAACATCACAACCTCACCTCGGATTTCGATTCTCGATGGAAGATTTTTGGTGTCTATTTTAAGAGGAATAGATCTAATAGTTTTAAGGTTGTGTGTTACATCTTCACCGGTAAAGCCATCACCTCTTGTGGCACCTAGTGAAAAAACACCTTCCTCATAAATTAATGCAATTGCAAGCCCATCAAATTTTGGCTCAACAGCATATTTTATGCTCTCTACCCCTAAATCAGTTTTGATTCTTTTATCAAAGGCCACTAATTCTTCTTCATGGAATACGTTACTAAGTGATAGCATAGGCTTGATATGGCTTACCTGACTAAATACGGTGCTTGAAAGCATCCCTACTCTTTGTGTTGGTGAGTCTGGAGTAATTAATTCAGGGTGCTGCCTTTCTAACCCCTCTAATTTTTTTAAGAGGCTGTCATACTGGCTATCAGAAATGATAGGGTCATCTTTTACGTAGTAATTAAAATTATGCTCTTGGATTTCTTTCTTTAAACCTAAAGCCGTTGTTTCTAAATCAATATTTTTTTTCATAGCTTAATTGAATATTTTTTTCGCAACACCTGAGCCTGATGGTATTTTCTTTTCTTGCATTATTTTTTCTAGTTTTTTTAAATGTACATATATTTGGCTTATTTGATCATCATTTAAAGGCTTTCTACTCGCATCAACAAGGACTCCATTAAGCTTGGCATTGAATTGTTTAATCGTATCGATCATTTCATTAAAAGCGGAGGTAATTTTTATCGTATTAGGGATATCCATTTTAAAGACAATGCCTTGAAGGAATGATTCATGGCTTATATTCAGTGGCTTCCCAGAGAGAGAAGTTAAGGTACAGGCCTTAAAACCTGAGTCTGGAGCAATTAACTCATGGTAAGACTTATTATTTATCTTAAATATAGGCTGTTTAAAAAAATCTATTAAAGGGCCTGCATGAAATGTTGGGTCAGATTTAGGATAAACCTGAAGGACTAATGAGCGATCTACTTCTTTTTTAAATTTATTTAAATGAAAAGATTCTTTCTCAATATCTTGGTTTGATAACCAAAGTAATGACCCATCAACCTTGGATGTAATGTTTTTTCCAAGCTCTTTAAAGGCTTCAATTCTGGTGCTATCAAGTATATATTTTCTACTTGCAAGCAACAAAACTAGCAAGATCTGATTGAATTGAATTGAATCATAAATAGCTGTCTCTGTAGCCCATAAATCATTATCTTTTCTAACATAAACCCTAACACCTGGCATCGATTTTATCTTATCCAAAAATAACCCTGTGCTTCCCTCTTGAACAGTTTTGGATATTATTGATATTACAGTCTCAACATCCCTATGAATTCCATCAGGTAAATTAGAATTAATAATCTTTTCTGACCCACTTAAGGGTTGGTCTAATTCATCTTCAATTATTGCCTTAGGTTCTGTTGTTATTGTAGGTTCTTGTTTTTTGTTTAGATCATTAAAAAGCGGGTCATTGTCTTCATTAAAAAAATTTTTTGGCTTTGATAGACTTGGTTGATTCTTTGAAATTCTTTTTAATTCGCTCCAATTATAAATAAGCATTATTAAAATAATAACCACGCCTGCAATTAAAAGTGCAAGTTGTACGTCATTCATAATTAGTAAGCTAGCTCCATTTCGTCAATATCACGCATATCAACTTCAACAACCCTAGAAACGCCTAATTCTTGTTGTGTAACACCAATCAATTGTTCAGCAATTTCCATTGTAATTCTGTTGTGCGTGACAATTAAAAATTGCGTTTTATCTGCCATTTCTTTGACTAATGAACAGAAATTACCCGTATTAGTATCGTCTAATGGGGCATCAACCTCATCCATTACACAAAACGGTGATGGGTTTAGTTTAAACAAAGCAAATATTAAGGATATAGCTGTTAATGCTTTCTCTCCTCCCGATAAGAGATTGATCGTTGTGTTTTTCTTACCAGGCGGTTGAGCAGAGACCTGCAGGCCTGTGTCTAGAATTTCATCGCCTAATAACTGAAGTTCAGCTTTTCCACCCATAAATAACCGTTTAAAAAACTCACTAAAGTTTTTATTTACTTCCTTGTACGTCGCGTCTAATTTCTCCCTTGTTTCGCTATCTATTTTTTTGATTGCATTCTCCAATGTTGTCATCGCTTCAGTTAGATCGTCTGATTGTCTTTGTAAATAATTCTTTCTTTCTTGGATGGAATTTAGCTCATCTATAGCTGCCTGGTTAACAGGGCCTAAACGCTCCATTTTAAGCCGAAGTGATTCGCATTTTTCTATAATTGAGTCAACATCAGCATGGCTTTCCATGGCATCTAATAGAGCACTTTCCTCAAAGGAAGTTTTTTCGATTTCTTGACAGCATTGTTCGAATAGAATTTGCGCCTCCCTTTCTTGGATTTTAGATTCTTGAAGTTTTTCAGTGAGTGGATTTAGTGAGTGTTGCTTTTCAAGTCTTGCGCTTTCTAAGTTTTTTAAATTAGCCTCTTTCGTAACAAGTTCCTCTCTAGCTCTAATTAGTCTTTTCTCAGCGCCCTCTTTTTCCTGAAGGCTTTCTTTGAGCATTGACTCATGATTTTCAGAGCTTTTATCATTTAGTTGGTTATGAGTATCGCTAATTAATTTTTCTAGTCTAGATTTTTCATTAGTGTTGAGATTTAATTTTTCAATAAAATCCTCATGTTTATTTTGATGAATTTTTAAGTTAAATATTAACTCCTGCTCTATCTTGTCACGCGCAACAACCGTTTCCCTTTCAGACTCAAATTTTTGTTCTAAAATATTTTTCTTTTTTGATAGTTCCTCTAAGATATTTTGTAATTTTATTTTATCCTTTTTATGCGCGACTAAGCTATCTTGCTTTTGGTTAAGCTCACCCTTAAATTCACTTATTTTTTTCTCTGTTTCTGTAAGTTCGTTGTCTATATTAACAACTCTTTCTTGTTTATGAATTTCGATTTGTTGAAGCTTATTTACCTCTAAATTTATTGAGTTTTTCTCCTCAATTAGATTAAATTTTTTATCAGATAAAAGCTCTACCTCATTTTTTAAGTTAGCTAATTTATCTGCATGTTGGTCTGACTTACTTATGGTGGTATCCAGCGCATTCTTGTGAGAGGGTAAATCTTTTCTTAAGTCCTCAAGTAGCTTAAGGTTGGTTAGTTTGTTGGAATTACCTCTGCTCTCAGATCGCAATACTTGAAAGTTCTTACCATGTATATTTCCAGATTGGTCGATCAATATTTCACCGAATTTTAGTTCTCTCAAATCACCCTCTAAATCCTCATCATTTGTAATATATGTATGGCATAACCACTCTGTTAATACATCATTTATATTAGGACTTTTTGAGGTTATCTTTGACTGTATAGGGGTAAGTTTTTTATTTGGTGTGGATGGGTCGCTAGAGCTTTCTTCATAAACAACTGCAATATTTGTTGGTATCTCTTTAAGTGACTTAGGGGTAACTCTTTTATTTTCATAAGCACTCGCATATTCTGAAAGTATGAACCCAAAGGCCCTTTCCCAACCTTTTTCTATATTAACTTTTTTAAATATATTTCTATTTTTATCTATCCCAACCTTATTGAGGAATTCACTTGTAGCCTCATCGGTAATTTCATTATCAACAAAATTTGATAAAGTCTCGATTTGTATTTCTGTCTGTTGAAACCTCTTAAGATGTTCTTCTTTTTGAAGGTTAAGTTTTTCTGTTTCTCTTTCTAACTCATCAAGTAATTGTTTTTTTTCTGCTAATTCTTGATCAGCCATAGTGATTTGGTCATCTATATCTCCAATGTTACTTGGGGAGACATTCTCGTTGTTAGGTTCCGTAGCCTTAATTTTCAAGGATTCTTCATGGAGGCTTTTTTTACGGGCTTCTAGGTCATCTACACTTTTGTTTATATAATCAATTCGAGTAAGCTCAAGATTTATTAGCTCATGTATTTTTTGATTTTCACTTTGTTGTAATTCTAATTTTTCTACTGATGCCCTAAATTCAGCTTCCACCTCCACAAGACTTGCTTTATCACCCCCGGCATTTTGTTGGTGTTGAGTAAGCTTCTCATTTTCAATTTGGATAAAATTTTGATTTTCCTCCATCGCTTTTTCAATCTCTTCGATTGAGGTTGTATGAGATTTTAATTTTTCCTCACTTTCAACTACAGTAAGCTTCAATCTTTCAAGATTATTTTTGATATTGTTTAAAGCATTTTCTGCGTCTGATACAAGCGCATTAACCTCATAAAATTTAGCTTGTGCAGAATTAATTTCATTAGACGTGTTTGCGTGCTCTTGTCTTGCATTCTCAACCTTAACCTCGATTTCTCTTAGGGCTGTCGTAAATTGATCTAACTCAGCCTGTTGGTTGACTATGAGCGCTTTTATTTGATCCCAGGACTCATTAGCATCTCTTTTCTTTAAAGCCCAAACTTGAGCTTCTTGGAATTTTAAATTTTCTTGATGTTTATTATATTTGCTGGCCGTTTCAGCTTGGGATTCAAGTCTAGTAATCTGTTGATTGATCTCTCTTAATAAGTCTTCAACTCGCGAAAGATTTTCCTTAGTATCTCTTAAGCGGTATTCCGTCTCCTTCCTTCTTTCTTTGTATTGGCTAACTCCAGCAGCCTCTTCTAAAAAGTTTTTTAACTCTTCTGGCTTTGCCTCGATAATTTGAGAGACCGTATTTTGACCAATAATCGCATACCCTTTAGCCCCTAAACCGGTCCCGAGAAATAAGTCAGCAACATCCTTTCTTCTGACCTGTGTGTTATTAATGAAATAACTCGAACCTTTTTCTTTTTCAATCACCCTTTTAACTGATATTTCTGCATAACTTGACCATGCTTGTGGGGCCATGCCTTGAGCATTATCAAAGAAGAGTTCGACGCTCGCTCTGGATATGGGTTGCCGTGTATCACTTCCGTAGAATATGACATCTTCCATCGTCCCTCCCCTGAGCTCCTTGGCTGAGGATGAGCCTAGGACCCACTTAATCGATTCAGTCACATTGGATTTGCCGCAACCGTTTGGACCAACAATACCTGCTAATTGCGAGTCAACTTTTATTGTTGTCGGATCAACAAATGTTTTAAATCCTGCTAATTTAATCTGTTTAAGTTTCAATTGTTATCGATCTTTGGATTTTGTTGAAAAAGAATTTGTTCAAAGCAGTATAATGTCATCTTTTAAATAAATTTTAGCTTAAGTTATGAATCAAAATACACTTGGTGGAAAGCCTTCAGCCCAACCCACTAAAACATTAGAAACATTCGAAAATCCTAACGTTAAAAGAGATATTCATATTCATATGCAAATACCAGAGTTTACTTGTTTATGTCCCAAAACAGGCCAGCCTGACTTTGCTACCTTGTACCTTGATTATATCCCCGATAAGGCTTGTGTGGAACTAAAAAGTCTAAAACTCTATATCTGGTCATTTAGAAACGAGGGTTGCTTCCATGAGGCTGTCACAAACAGCATTTTAGATGATCTTGTTAAGGCAACTGACCCAAGGTTTATGAGGATAACGGCTAAGTTTTTTGTAAGGGGCGGCATCTTTACTAATGTCATTGCTGAACATACTAAAAAAGGCTGGAAGCCTCAACCTAAGGTAAATTTAGGTCAATTTGATTCTGAAAAAAACTATCGTGATTAATCCATCGGGGGGTATAGCTCAGCTGGGAGAGCACTTGCATGGCATGCAAGGGGTCAGCGGTTCGATCCCGCTTACCTCCACCAATTCTTTATTTAATCCAATCCTAAACTGTCCTAAATAGTTTACCAAATCAATGCCTTCCATTGTTTTATTGTCCTATATGTATTAATATTTTCCTAGCATATCCTAATACAAGCTAGGGTATATATTAATCTCCTGGATCAAAAACGATCTTAAAATAACTTTCTGATCAACAGATCTTATTTAAAGCCTTTTAAATTGAAGCAGTTGATTTATTTGAGCTGAAAAATAAAATCATAAATATAATAATTATATCAATTAGGAATATTATGATAACGGGCGTGATATTTTGCCAAAATCCAGAGGCATAATAACCAAAGCCATAAGTCATAATGACGGTAAATAATGTTAGAAAATGAATGACAAAGCTTTTAAAGAAAGGGTTTGCTTCCCATAATTTGAAGAAAAAATACCATACCTTTGAAAGTAAATAAATTGGGATGCAGCCAAGTATTATATAAAAAACATTGTAACTAAAGAGATCCATAATTTCTTCTTAATTTAACTTTTAAAAAGATAGCTTATACAGAACATGCTACTGTCCATCCAACATTGTGACAACCAGACAAAGAAAAACATTCCTCTAAGTCTGCGTCAGTTACTTTTTCATTTAAATCTATCATATTTTAAGTCTCCTACTATTTAATTTATTTACATTTATAAAACGCATAAGCTCTTAATCCAAAAATTTAACTACTGTAATAATACACCTGGTTGTGGTGCAGTTGAACCAGGGATTTTAGTTAAAATTAATAACTCAGATAAAAATGCAATTACCTTTTGTGAGTACCCAGCATCGATGGCTGGAATGATAAATGTATTTCCATATAAGTCTTCTGTATACGCAAATTTATCTTCGAATATTGAGTTTCTCTCAACTACCAAAAGCTTGGTTGCATTTTTTCTTGTATCCTTTTTTTTCGTTCTTGTCTGTTTGTATGTATCAATAGATGAACTTAGCTCGACATAAATAGGCTCGTCCCATAGTTGTACTGCAGCAACCGCACCTAAGTAGTCAAAAATATTTTTAACAGATCGAAGTGGTATAAATAACTTATCTGAATTGTAAATAGCTTCTTTTTGAATATTACAGTAGGCATTAGTATTAAATTTATATTGACTATTAGCTTTTGGAGAATCTGAAATACATAATGTAGCCTTTTCTTTTTCGACTTTATTACCTTTTTTATTCTCTTGACTGCCAAAAGTTAATTTATTTTTTATTAGAAATTTAAATAATTTTTCGAATGCCAAGTAACTTGGTTTTGAAGGATCGTTTTCAAGGACAGTAATCTCACCACTCGCCTTTTCAATTACAAATTCGTCAATTAGTAATTTGAGTATAAGCTCTTCAGGGATATTATTACCCCGAAAGTAGACCAATTTCTTCATCGGGATTTTAGTCATAAACTCATTCCAAAATGTTGCATTGTCCATAGATGATTGAGTAAATGTGAAGCCTTCAGAGTACATTTGTGATGGATTAAATGTTGCTGACTCTAGGTTATTACCAATTATTCCAAAAAGTCCACCGCTCCAGAGATCGCCATCCGCTCCAAAATTTAAGCCTGGAGCAACTGTCGTTGTTGTATTTGCATTCCCTAATACTGAAGGTATATCATTAAATGCAATAGGTCTGTCTTCTGAAGCTCTTATGATATTGGTAAAAATTTGATTAATTTGATACTGTTCCATGGTTCTATTATATGTAGCACTTTGCTCCTCAAATGTTGGAGGAAGAATAGTTGAGCATCCAGATATCATAAGAATGATGAAAAGTTGTAGTAGGATTTTAGAATTTATTACGGTCTTAATTTTCAATTTGAGTTCCATATTTTATTAATAATATTTGAATTATTTTCATCTAGACCAATATATCTATTTCCATATCCATCTGTCATATTGTAATAAACATGTGTTGGATCAGCCGTTGAAACCTCCATATTTTTTTCTAGAGTAATCAACTTAGCACTGTATCCTTCAGGAAGGTTAAGTCGACTAACAACGCTATTTTCTTGATTATTATCATTCATTTTCATATCTATTGAATAGGAAGTGAGTACAAAAAATTGGTTGTCATTTGTTTTGATAATATTGATTTGAGAATTTTTAGGAAAAAAATAATCTCTTAGCCCTCGGGAGGTATGAGGAAAATACGGCATCCCTCCCATTCCACTATTGTCAGGAAAAAGGAGGAAATCTACCCAACCAACTTTTGATTCATCAATGCGATAAATAGCCTGCTTACCAATATAGGTAAATTGACCATTCACACCAGCTCTATTTACTGCTGTTAACTTATGAATACCATCTTTAAACACTCTCCAGGGCTTAACTGTGGTTCTGAATGTGTCTTTTATGCTTTCATTTGAAGTTACATAATATAAGTTTGGATCGCAGTTCGATATACCTTGGGTGGTATAAGTCATTCTCTTTAAATAGAAAAATGTTGGCTTTATGAGTGTATAAAAGCAAACTAAGTCCTTATTTGGAATAGCCTCTCTTGGACTAACTATTTGCTGTCTTTCTTTTAAAGCCTTGGTCTCATCCTCATTATTTTGAAGGTCATATCTTAAGTTATCTAAAATCACCTTCGTTTCGCTATCTGCTGACATCGTGGGCTGAGATAAACCACTTATCAACAATAAAAGACCCAGAAAAAGGATTACTTTTCTGATTTGGTATCCATATTGATTCTTCATAAGCAATTCCTAGTAGCTTTCTTTTGTTTCTGATTCAACTTTTCTTGAACTATCTTCGATAGCGTTATCACTAATTGGAATTTTATTTAATACATTTTTACCTATCGGGTTACGGTCTAGATCACCTAAAATTATTGGTAAGCTTGCATTACCCTGCCCAAAAATAACAATCTTTGCATTTGGTGAAGATGCTAGTTTCTCACTTGCATCAATCCCCTTCCATCTTAAGTAATTTGTCGTGAGACCATTTTGGATAATATCTTGAAATGCCTTAATCCCTGAGGCTTCTATAGCCTTTCTTTCAGCTTCTTTTTCTGATGATTTTAGAATAAACTCATAAGCTTCTAATTTAGCTCTCTGAACAATCTTATTTTGTATAGCGTCCTGAACTACCTTTGGAAATTGAATGTCAGTAATTTGTACATCACTAATCCTTATCAATCTTACCTGACTTACTCCTGGTGGATTTATATTATTAATGATTACTTCATCTACATTAATTGAGATATTTTCAGCTAATACTAAAATATCCTTAGAAAAAGCTGTTTCTGATCTTCTTTCTGCAATCTTACCTCTCGCTATGCTAATGACCTCAGGAATGATTACTTTATCAAGGTAATCTTCACCTAGGTATCGGTGCAATAGTGGTACATTATTTTTATCAATTTCGTATTGGAATACAACTGTAATGTTAGATTTAAGAAGGTCAGCCGTAATTACCTCAAGCTTAAGTTGATGCTTTTGAATTCTAGCGTTATATGAAATGATGTTATTCCAAGGGAGCTTAAAATTTATACCTTCAGGGGCAACATAATTAAGATCTATACCTTGAAAGAAAGGTTTAAAAATGACTCCGACATGTCCTGGTTTAATATTTTTATGAATTACTGGCCATAACACAATAAAAGATGAAATTAGAACGGCAAGTAAGATTAGAACAATGATGAAATGTTTTTTTAAAAGCTTAATTAAGTTATTAAAGAAAAATACGAAAATATAAAAAGGATTCGTTTTCTTAAGCTTTTTTGAGATATCTTTACTCATGAATTCATCTTTCCATTTTCCAATTTAATAATTTCATCTGCAGTATCATAATAAGCATCATCATGTGTCAGTGCAATGACTGTTTTACCTTGTTTTTTTAAAGAAGGTAAGATTTTCTTGTAGAATTTTTTTCTAAAGACTGGATCCTGATCAGCTGCCCATTCATCAAGTACAATGAAATTACGGTCTTCCATCAAAGCAACCATCAATGCAATTCTTTTTCTTTGTCCAGTTGATAAATCCAAGGTGTTAAAGATCTTATTCTTCACTTCAACCTTATGGTTTAATTCCATCATTGATATAAGGTCAGACAGCTGCTCTAAACTTTCATCCGAGATACCGTATAACTTAGAAAATAAGTGTGAATCATTAAAAACAACGGCAAATAAATTTTGGTAAGATGTCTTTAAATTATTTTTTAATAACTGCCCATTTACATAAACACCACCCTTTTCTGGACTATAAAGTCCAACCAGCAATCTCAATAGAGTAGTTTTTCCAGAACCATTACTTCCCCTAACAAAATATATCTTACCTTTAGAAAACTTGAAGTTAATTGGGCCAAGCTGAAATTTTTCTTTATTATCGTATTTGAAAACTGCATCTCTGAGCTCTATTGATTTCACTTCTTTATCAAATTGATATTGTTTAACTTCTTTATTCAAGCCTCTTTTTAAAATTTCTTCAATATCTAAAACTTGTTTAGCAGCTACGTTACCTTGTGACAATGATGGGATAGTCTGAATTGTTGCAGACAAAGAGCCGACTAAAAATAATGTCGTTGTGGCAATCTCAAGAATATCTTTTGAAAAGTGTGTACTCAGAATGGGTACAATGAAAATCATAATACCAATAAGAATGTATAACATTGTTTGCAGAAAAGAAAAGAAATTGGTTATCTCTACTAAGGCATCAGCCTTATTTTTAGCTGTTTTTTTTGATAGCGCAATAAAATCTTCCGCGATTGACTTTGCCCTATCTTTATTTAATTTTATCTCTTGAAAGCCAAATAAAAAATCATTATAAATTGCAAAAAAACCAACTTCTTGCTTCCATGCCTCCATAATGCTGTTATGAGACTTCATTAAGGCTTTTGATGTAATAAGAAAAATAATAAGAGTAACTACAGTCAAAATGATAAATGCGGTGATTGAAATAAAAGCCGTATAGATAATCAAAAAGATTACAATAGAGATGCTTGTTACAGACCCAATTAATAATGGAATTGTACCTGAGAGGGTTTGCGCATCCTTTCCAACAGAATTTAGAATGCGAGTAGCACCTATTTTTTCAAAATTTATTAAATTTGATTGAAGAACCATCTTCATCGTTCTCATTACGAATTTATGAATTAAGAATTGACTATGAGTTACATTTTTTTTATTCGACCGTCTAGCAACAAACCAAAAAACACCCAGAAGAATTAGATATGCAAAGAAATAAATAGTAATAGGCTTATCATCTGCTACAAGGCTTGCGCCTTTATTGATCATGGCAACCATGAGGGTGCTGACAAGGGCAACACTCAAAGAGAGAAATATTAATGACTTAAATTGATCAATGCCTTCTCTTTTTAAGAAGTCAATGAGGTATGAGTGTTTGGTTAAATTCATTTAAGAAATCTTTACAAAACCTATCAAATTTAAAATAAAATAGGCTTTCTAGATGTTATCTACATCCAACTATTTTGTTGGTTCAGGGGTTACATCCACAATGTTTGATTCACCTTTTTTTCTCTTAAAGAAATTTTTAGCATTATCAAAATATCCATTGAATGATTTTTTTACTTTACTGGTATCAAAATCGAGTAATGTACCTTCTTTTTCAAAGTGATCTATAAAAACTCTTCCTAAGGCATAAGTCGTTCCATATGCCACACCAGGCTGGATAAAAGAACTTACAATTGAACCAATGCCAGGTATTAGTTTTGCTACGCTTCCTTTGGCAGCACTACCCAGAGATGTGGCAACACTTCCACCAACGACAGCAGAAATAATAGCCAATACAGCTTCTTTCTTAAATGGAACGTCATAAACCTTACAAAGTGCATGTATCATCTTAACTTGAACACCCCCAATAGCTGCAGTATCAACTGCTGGCATAGGTATAAAACCTGCTGCAGCTGACCATGTAGACCATTTATTAACAGTTTCAAGTGCTAGCTGCTGATGCAGTGATTTTGGTGTGATTTTTTTGCTTTTCTTTGGAGCTGGTTTCTTATCTTTTGAACCGATTTCATTATCAAGAATATCAAGTGCAGTTTCATCTTTTGCCATTAATTGAGTCTCCTTTTTTATGTTTTTCTTTACATTTACTTTAGATTTAGCATATACCATTTTGTTGGATGTATCTATATGTTTTTTATTAGATTTACCACCTAAAGCATCTAGTGGATTGGATTGTATAGTTTTTCTTTTCATAGTTTATACATAAACCTTTTTTTAATTAAGATCAATTTCCTTAGCCAACGCTCTATAATCTGAAGCAGCGATAGAATTACTAGCATAACTTAGAATGCTTTCATGAAACGAAGGCGCCTCAGCAAGACGAACGTTCTCCCTTATGATAGTCTTAAAAACTTTATTACCAAAATTTTCTTTAAGTGAATTTAGAACTTCTTTTGAATGTCTAGTTCTTGTATCAAATCTTGATGCTAAATAACCTAATATTTTTAAATCTTTATTTGCCGTTCTTTGAATTTCATTCACCTTTTGCATTAATTGATAAACTCCTGCTAACGAAAGAAGGTGTGTTGTCACAGGCACTAACAATTCCTCTGCTGACACTAAAGCATTCACAGTCAAATAACCGAGTGTAGGTGGGGTATCAATTAGAACAAAATCCCATATTTTTTTTAGTTTACGAACGTTTTTATGGATATAAAAAAAATCGATTTTTGTATTTTTAGAAGTAGTTTTAATTTCAGATAGTTTTTGTGTTGCAGGCACAATACTTACATTTTCCATAGCAGTTTGGTAAATAATGCTATTAATATCAAAATTTTCTCGAAATAATTCGGATGAGCAATCCGAGTTACTTTCCACATCTACCCAAAATGTTGAGTTAGCCTGTGGGTCAAGATCAATTATCAAAACTTTGCGACCTAATTCTCCTAATGCAGCAGCTAGATTTATTACACTGGTTGTTTTAGCACAGCCGCCCTTTTGATTTGCAAATACAATTTTTCTCATGAAATACTTTTTTCAAATTAAAGAGTTCATTAATGTCACCCTACTTTATATTAATGTAATTATAAATGGTAAGCTTTTGACTCAAATTAAATATATAACTTATTATAATCAATATTTAAAAAAAAGGATTTATTCAGTTGATATTAACTAAGGAAAGCTTATATCTAAAAGCTGCAATATTTGATGAGCTTTTATCAGATGATTTTGAATCTGTACCCGCTCAAAAAAAAGAAACGGAGCTGGGAGCAAAAAGACTAGCTGCTTGGTGTCATGCTGCTTCTGGTGGTGACTGGAATCTTTTTTCCAAACGACTTAAAAGAGATAATTTTAAATATAATTATGTTTTAACAAGATTTTCTTCAGCAAAAATAAGTCAAAAAATAAAATACCCTCAATGGGTAGAAGATTCATTATGGATTCAAACGGTATATCAAAACCAAGGACTTATACCCAAGAAAGTATTGTTTTCAACAAAGCGAGTTACTCTGCCATTTGAAAGCATTTTTTTTAATTTGGTTAATGAGTCACTCGGCTTACTCAAAGCATCAGTCTCCAGTAAGGCCTTAAGGAATTTTTCAAATACTGCTGTTGATGATATTTCATATCAGCTATTGAAATCCTTAAGCAACTTTCTAACGCCTTATTTTTTTGAGGGCTTTTCAAAGCACATGGAACTTGCCAATAAAAAAAAGAAAAAGACATCAACAACAAAACTTAATAAAAATTACAATGAATATATTGCATTCATGATTAACAATAAAGGCATCATAAATTCATTTTTTGAAAAACCAGTAATGTTAAGAATGATTGCTACAATTACTAGGCAATGGATAAATACTAATAAAGAATTAATAAGTAGAATTGAGGCAGATCAACTTGAGATAAATAAAAAATTCAAACTGAAGTTTAGTAAGAATAATAATGCATCAAAGATAATTAGTGATTTATCAGACCCACATAACTCCGGACATACAGTTCAAATATTAGAATTACAAGATAGAAATAAATTAGTTTACAAGCCAAAAGACTGTAGTCTTGATTTTAAATTTGCTGAACTTATAGAAAAGTTAAATTCTGAAAAAGGGTCATTGGATTTACGCGTACCGAAAATTATTTCAAAAAAAAACTATGGTTGGTCTGAATATATTAACCACACCGAACTAGACCAAGGTGATGATGGCAGTCTTTTCTTTAAAAGAGCAGGCGCATGGTTAAGTTTATTTCATAATTTTTCTGGCACTGACATGCACTTTGAAAACATCATGGCCTCTGGGAATCACCCTGTTCCCATAGACATTGAGATGATACTCCAAGGCTCCTCCTCTGAGCATTTAAGCGGTCAAAAGAAAAGGGAAAGTATGGATTTGGCTAATACAAAAAGTATGAACTCCGTTATGTCTGTTGGATTATTGCCTTCCTATTTAAAATCCTCAGATAATCAAATGATAGACATTGGCGGCCTATCACATAGGCTTCATCAACCTGCCTCAAATAAATGTATAAATATAAATACTGACGAAATGAAATTTGTAGCTAAAGAGTCAAAAATGAAAGTTAGCACAAACTTACCACATAAAAAAAATAAAAATATTTTATTCGATAAACACACAGAGATTTTTTTAAAAGGTTATCAGCAGTATTCAGTGTTTATAAATAATTTATTTAAAAATAATGGACTTTCTTATTTTTTAAAAAGTTTTAAAAGTCATTCAACTAGAAAGGTAATTAAGCCAACAAGATTTTACGCAACCTTAATAAAAAGATTAAAAAGTACTAGCTTAATGGATGATGGGGTAATTTGGAGTGCAGATTTAGATTTTGTATCCAGACTTTGTGACTGGAATAAAGAGAGAGATTCGATGTGGCCTAGTATCAGACAAGAAAGGATTGATTTGTCAGAATTTAACATTCCAGTTTTTTATATGGGAGTTAATTCAAAAAAAATAATAAACCCAAGAGGTTATGTTTGTAAATTAGATTCAAAGAGTGGATTTCAGCAATCTCTAAAGAGGTTTAAACTTTTATCAGAGGATGAAATTAGGTGGCAATCAGAGATAATTAAGATTTCTACTTTTAATCAATTAAACTACAAAAAAAATATTACCGCTTACCCAATAAAAAATAATCAGAGAAAAAATATTGAAAAATTTTATTTTAATGAAGCTCAGGCAATTGCAAAAACAATCAAAGACGCAGCAATCAGAAAATCAGGTTCTGCATCTTGGTTATGTATTGATTGGATAGGTGAAACAGGAATGTCTGCTTTAGCACCGGTATCATTCGATCTTTATGGAGGAAGCACAGGTATTGGGTTATATTTAGCTGCTTTTGCAAAGGTAGCAAAATCAAAAGAAATGAAGAAAATTTCGCTTGAAGCTATAGCGTCAGTTAGGGATGATGTTTCTGATAAAAATGCACAAAGATTTGCTAGAGTAAACGGTATTGGTGGTGCATCAGGGATTGGATCAATAATCTATGGTCTAACCTGTATAGGTGAATTTATTGATGATGAAAAAGTAATTTCGGATGCAAAATGTGCTGCAAAACTAATTACTAAAGATCTTGTTAATAAGGATAAAAGTTTTGATGTTATAGCAGGTTCCGCTGGTGCAATCTTATCTCTTCTTAAATTATTTCGTCACACAAAAGAAAAGTGGGTTCTTGATAAAGCAATCATGTGTGGTGAATACCTCCTATCTATTAAAAGAACCTCAGTAGGGAATGTCAGTTCTTGGGTTGGGAAAGGTTTTGGTTTAATTCCACATACGGGAATTTCACATGGTGCCTCAGGTTTTGCTTATGCATTTTCTTTGCTTGCTTATGAAACTAAAAGACAAGATTTTAAAAAAGCTTCAAAAGATTCTTTAGATTACGATAATTTTTACTTCAATAAAAAGGTTACGAATTGGCCAAAAGTAAATACTAATCAAGTAGAAGGACCAAAAAGAGGATTTAGAGAAAAAGTATGTCAGTGGTGCTACGGAGCTCCTGGAGTTGGCTTATCAAGATTCGGTATGAAAAAATTTGGAGAAATAGAGCCCAAAATTTTTAAAGATGACATAAATAAAGCTATTCAGGCAGTTAATAAAAATAGCAATATTTCTGCAGGTGACTCCCTTTGTTGCGGGCGTATGGGTCAGGTTGAATTTTTGACTGAAGCATCATTTGCATCTAATAATAAATCATACTTAGAAGAAGCAAATAACTATCTAACTCACTGTGTTGAAAATTCGCATAAGAGCGCGTATCAATTTGGTGGAGCAGAAGATATTGGCCTGCATTTAAACCTCTATAGGGGGATAGCTGGAGTCGGCTATACCCTTCTTCGTAAATTAGACCCAACACTACCAAACATTCTAATTTGGGAGTAAAAAATGGCAGATAACACTTCAAACAAAATTTATAGAAAGGATTATATAAAATCAATCTTTTGTTGCCCTAAGATTTCATTAGAAATCAAACTTAATCTTGATAAAACGATAGTTACTAATATCATGACAATCACTCCTAACATTGCGAAAGTTAAAAGTAATTCAAAGCTATTGTTAAATGGAGAGAATATAGATTTAGTTGTATTGAAAATTAATGGGGAAAAATTTGAGCAATATATATTGAATAAAACTGCTTTAATAATTCCAAACTATAAAAACTTATTTGATGCATCATTTAAAATTGAGATTCATACAAGCTGTAGCCCTAAAGCTAATAAAGCTCTTAAAGGTCTCTATATTTCTAATGACATATTTGTTACTCAATGTGAGGCCGAGGGTTTCAGAAATATTACTTATGCTCTTGATCGACCAGATATTATGTCAGTCTATCAAGTTAAATTGATTGCAAAAAAAGATACCTGCCCAGTATTGCTATCGAATGGTAACTTAATCAAAAAGGAAGACTTAGATAGTGGTTTTCATTCTGCCACATGGGTAGACCCTTTTCTTAAACCATCATATCTGTTTGCATTGGTCGCAGGAAAGCTTTCTTGTAATGAAAGGAAATATAAAACTTTAAGTGGCCATAAAAAATTACTTCAGGTGTGGGCTAGCGAAAAAAACATAAGTAAAACAGATTTTTGTTTGCAAGCATTGGTTAATGCAATCGAGTGGGATGAACAGCGCTTTGGCCTAGAGTTAGATTTAGAGAGATTTATGATTGTTGCCATTGATGACTTTAATATGGGTGCTATGGAAAATAAGGGCTTAAATATTTTTAATTCATCTACTATTTTACTTGATAAAAAATTTTCCTTGGATGCAGACTTCATATTCTCAGAACGCATAGTTGGCCATGAGTATTTTCATAATTGGACGGGAAATAGAGTTACATGTCGGGATTGGTTTCAGCTAACACTTAAAGAAGGCTTAACGGTTTTTAGAGATCTCCAATTCTCAATGGATAGGTTGCCAACAAAATCAGGAAAGGATGTCGTTAGAATTAACTTTATTAACTCTTTGAGATCAGCCCAATTTCTAGAAGATGCTGGACCTACAGCCCACCCAATAAGACCAGATCAATATGAAGCTATTGATAATTTTTATACTTCAACTGTTTACTCAAAGGGTTCTGAGGTTGTTAGGATGATTCAGACTATTCTTGGTGTAGATGGATTCAATAAAGGCTTAAAACTTTACTTTAAAAGACATGATGGACACGCTGTCACCTGTGAAGATTTTGTTGACGCAATGGGTGATGCAAATAATTTAGATTTTTCACAATTTAAAAACTGGTATTCACAGGTTGGTACCCCGAAATTAGAAGTTACTGAGCAATATAGTGAAGATGAAAAAACATATACACTCATTTTTAAACAATCAAATAATCATCCCAAAAATACAACAAAAAAAGCTCTCCATATTCCTATCCTTATGAAGCTTTTTAAATTATCAAAAAAAACAAAAACTATAAAAAATACAAGTATGGGCGAAGAGTTTTTAATTAACCTTAAAAAGAGTACTGAGGAATTTAAATTTAACGGATTTGATCAAAAACCTACTGCCTCCATTAATAGAAACTTTAGTTCGCCTATCAACATAGAATTCCCCCCCTATCAAGACCAAAATTATCTAATCAATCAGCTCAAATATGATGATGATGCATTTAATAGATGGGAAGCTTCACAAAGAATATATCAGATACTTATCATTGAGGATAAGGATCTAACAGATGAATTAGTAAATATTTTAAAGAATATTTTATTGGATGAGAAGCTAGATCCAAGCTTTAAAGGCCTTCTCTTTAGTGTACCAAATCATGGTTTTTTATCTCAAAAGCTTGAAGAATACGACCCAATTCATTTATTAGATAAGATAAATAAGCTTAAGACCTCAATGGCCATTAGATTAAAAAATGAATGGGAATTAACTTTTCATAAAATGAAAAGTAAAGGTTTATATAGCTTAGAGCCAGAAGAGATTAGTATAAGATCATTGAAAAATCTCTCATTAAATATGCTGTTATGGGTAGACGAAAATACATATAAAGATTTAGCCACTAATCAATATATTAAATCGGATAACATGAATGATCAATGGGCATCACTATGTAGTTTGTATATAAAGTCTAAGCATGCGTATCAAGATTTGATTAACGACTTTTATGAAAGAAATAAACATGAAGAAATTTCTTTAGATAGATGGTTTTCAATTCAGGCAATTAAATACCCGCATGGTGATAAAAAATTTGTTCAGAAAATTAATTCATTGAAGGATCATAAAAGCTTTAATATCGAGAATCCAAATAGAGCAATGAGCCTAATTGGTTCATTTTGCTTTGCAAATACGTATGGCTTTCATTCAGAAGATGGCTCTGGTTATGATTTTTGGGCTCAAAATGTAATAGAAATTGATAGCCTTAACCCTCAGATAGCATCATCACTGATGAGGCGAGCAATGGATTGGAAAAGACTTAATAAAAAATACAGGGCAATGTTTAAAAAAATACTTTACAAAATAGAGTCTACCCAAAATCTGTCAATAAATAGTCGAGAGATGTTAAAGGTTATATTGTTCGATTAGCATATAAAAAATATGTGCTCTGATTACCCATCTTATATTTTAGTTATGGGAAATTGCTTAGTAAAACAGATAGTGTTAAGTAATTTTCTCCCTTAAATAGACTAGAAACCTTTAAAAAAAAGTTATATTTAAATTGGGGGCTGGTGAACAGCGAACATGTTTTGATAATTGAGGCAAAAAAAAACCTCATAAAGATGAGGTTTTTTTTTATTTATTTACCTAGGCACAAGGGTCAGTATATGTATGTACAATAGTAAAAACTTTATCGCATGCTGCTGCACCTAAAACCATTTCCTCTAGAACTTCATCTGTGATTTTTTCCATGTTAAAACTCCTTAAAATAAAATTTTTAACACTTAATATAATAAATAATTAAGTATTTTTTATCTTACACTAATATTTTTTTTCAACAATGAGTTTAATGAATTTTTGTGTAAACAATTAATTTCTCATGATGCCTACATAAAAATGTAGTATTTCTTAGGCATTCGCCCATCCCTAATATAATTCCACCTTCTTCATTTAAGTTCTTACTTACCCCTTTCAAAATATTTTTTGCTTGAATTGGGTCAAAATAATAGAGGACATTGCGTAAGAAAATATAATCAAATTTATCCACTATTGATTCTTTGTTGATAATTAGATTTCTTTCTTCAAATTTAATTAATTTTTTAATATTCTCCTTAATTAAAAAATTACTCCCCTTTTTAATGAAGTAATTTTTTATATAATTTTTTGGAAGATTGGATACCTGGCTCACATCATAAACACCTTCTTTTGCAAATTTAACTGCACTTTTTGATAAATCAGAAGCATAAATATTAATTGACCAATCCGAGCTTCTTTTTAATAGCTCTTCTGAGAGGATCATTGCAATGGTATATGGCTCATAACCTCCCGCACATGCTGCAGACCAAATATTAATCACTTTTTTTTTATTACGCATGATATGAATTGGTAGCTCTTTATTAATAAACTCATCAAAAATTTCTTTATCACGATAAAAACACGAATCATTCATTGTTAATAAATCAAATAATTTATGATGAATATTGTTTATTGGATTTTCTATGAGCGAAGTAATAAGATCCGAAATATTGTTATAGGCATTACTTTTAGCAATCTGCTCAAGTGCTGAGCTTAATGACGAAGAATTGATATGCGTAATGCCAACTTCTTTTTGTATAATTTTTTTGAGTATAAGGAATTGCTCACTATCCTTATCTAAATTTTCATTTTTATTTTGGGCATCTACGGAAAGATTAAAAATATTTAAATTTTCGCTACTAGTATTTTCTTCTTCTATGCCAAAACATAACTCATGAGCTTCACTGACAATGTCACTACTATTAGTATTTTTAAACTCGTTAGGATCAATATACACAAAGCCCTTAATAAATTTATTTTTAATTCTAAGCCACAGTATTTCTGCTTTAAATACATCTTTTACCTTTATCGATGTTTTTTTTATTATTTTTATTGGGGAAACTAAAGTCTTATCAATTTTTTTTTGTGTCATGAAATGTTAAAACCTAATTTGAAAATTAAAATTAAACAAGAATAGTTAAGATTACCACACCTCATATCAGCTTACTCATATGCTTTCTAATCAATTTATCTGCCTTCTCTGAAAACATACTGACAAACAATCCAACTACCAGTATTTAAGATGTGTTAATAATTAATTAACTTGCATTAGCATTAAAAATAAAAAAATAGGAGATAGGCTTAGACAAGACCCGAAGAAAAAAGTAATCCAATTAAATCAATAATTTATATGTTTTATCTAAAGTAGTTATTAAGCAATGATATCAGCAGTCTTACAGGGATTATAATTCACATAGTTTACTAATCACATGACATTATCTGCATATTAAGCTAGTTGAGATTGTGTGTAGTACGAGTCTAGAGTCTTAACAATCAGGTGTATAAAATAGGTACTAAAGCTAGTTGGACTATGACCTCCATAAAGCACAAAAATACCCAATAATTGAATATGTTAAGGGGTACAGCTAGGGGTATTTATATCTAATTAAGTTAAAATCCTTATAAATAAAGGTATAGAAGCAGTAGTACGGTGGTGCTTACCTCCACCAATTATTAAAAAGAATAGTTTTTATTGGGAGTAACACTACAGGTCAAAGGTATATCATGTTCGTTTGTATCTTCTATGACTTCACAAGGGCTAAAAAGGCTGATGCCAATTTTTTTTACATCCTTGTGTAAAGAAGCAAAAAAACGATCATAAAATCCTTTTCCGTAACCTACTCGATATCCTTTCAGGTCAAATGCTAACAGAGGGGTGATAACAAGATCAATTTTATTGTTTTCTACCCAAACAGGATCAATTGGTTCGGTAATATTATTTTTTGTTTGTTTTGTTTTAGTATTAGTTTTAAATTCTGCATTTTTTAGTGTCCCATCATTAAAATTACTGACAGGCACAACAACATCGATATTATTTTTCCAGCAATACTGAATGATTGGTGAGGTGTTTATTTCACCTTTTGAATGAATAGGTAAAAAACAATGAATGCATTTGGGGTTATATTTTTTTATAAGCTCAATAGTGTTTTTTAGAAGTTGTGATGACTCCTCTTCAAATTTAGTTGAAGATAGTTCTTGGCGCTTTTTCAAATATGTCTTTCTTACTATGTCTTTTTTCAAAATAATAGCAGAAACAGAGGGCTACAAATTAAACATACATAACATTTATTATCATGCCTTATAATCCTCTGTAACAACTTTTAAATAGCATTTTATTTCTTATTTATCTTGACCCTTACCCGGTGCGTATGTTTCTTCTGCTGATGGAAATGCTTTTGCATGCACATCTGCAGCGAACTTATTCACGGCATCTTTGATAAGATCAGCACCATTCATATATGTTCTTACAAATTTAGGCTTGAAATCTGTAGATAAACCTAGCATATCCGGAAGAACCAGCGCTTGTCCATCGACGTCCAAACCAGCACCAACACCAACTACGGGGATAGAAACTGCATCTCTAACCGCAGCGCCTACATGTTGTGGTACTGCTTCTAATACGATTGCAATACATCCAAGCTTATCAAGTTTTTTAGCATCTTCAATGATACTAAGCTCACTTTCTTTGGTTTTACCTTGGGCTTTAAATCCACCGATTGCATTATGATGAGATGGTGTAAGGCCAATGTGTCCAATTGTTGGGATGCCTGATTGAGAAAGATGAGCGTAGAGCTCTTCGTTTCCATCAACACCTTCTATTTTAAGCGCATTTGCTCCAGCCTTGATTAAGGTTTCAACGTTATCCATTGCCTCCTTAAATCCCTTTCTATTACTCATGAAAGGCATACCAGCAATAAGAAATTTATCTTTTGCTCCTTTTTTTACCGCTCTGGTGTGCATCGCAATTGTTTCCACATCGCAACTCAAAGTATCTTCATGGCCATGGACTACCATATTTAAATCATCACCAATCAAAATACCATTGATGTCTGTGTCGTTAAGAATCTTTGCACTCCAGTACTCATGAGAAGTAACAACTACAATTTTCGTTCCATCTGCTTTTAACTTTTTAAAATTTTCTAATACGCTCATTATCTTCCCCTTAAATTGTTTATAGAAAAATAAGTCTGATAATTCAGTATAAGGGAATTCATAAAAAAGAAAATTTATTTTCTAAACATTGTTAATTTACTAAAAAAATGATTATATATAACTATATTTAAATTATTTAGGTGAGGGTTACTATGGCTGCATACGATCAAAAGGAATTAGAGCAATGGAAGAATGGCTTACTGGGAAAACAAGCTGGCTCTTCTAATAAAAAAATCCTACTCATTGTTGTGGTTGCAGTAGTGGTTGTCATTGCATATCTATATTTATCAAAGTAAATAATTAAAAAAGTCAGTTAGCCTATTTGGGCTTTGCTTAACGCATAGATATGGGGGTTAGATCAAAGCTATGCTTTAAGTGTAATTCTGCATATAGAATTCTCTATCTTTGTGAATACGAACAAAATGATTGGGTATTTCTATGTCAACAATGTTTTCTCGATATCAAACCAAAGCATGAGGACACCTATCGGTATGGTGGAACATGAAAAAATTTTAAATAAACCAACCAATCAGACAAATGCTCAAAATTCTTATCGCAATAATTACGTTAATACCAAGCACCCTATTTGCACAAGAATTATGCACTTATGATTATCTTAAAAAAGAAATACCAACTCTTTATAAAAAGGTTGTAGCGAAAACAAACTCCCTTCCGAAGATTTTTACTTTTTGCTCAGGCGGGAGTCATTATTTATTCAATGTCACAATGTTTCAGAAATTTAATAACGGCATTGGGATCAATAGAGCTTTAGAAAAGGACTTATTCAGCTACCTTCTTATGGAATATGATGCGAATAGTTACTCAAGAACAAGTTTGGTTGCCGGCAAGGATCAGCAATTACAGCTTGTCACTAACTTCACGAATAAGAAGCCATTTAAAGCAACAGAGGTGAGACAAGAAGTTTTTGTGGGTGGGAAGGCAGAACAAAGCATCAGTTATGGTAAATCAGTAATTTATATTAGACGAAACAACTCGAAGTTTTCTCAATACTTCAAGCCTATCAACCTATCAAAGGAAGATAGAATTTACCTTGAGAAATTTAAACAGTTTGTCGGGGTGCAAAAACTTAACTAAATTAAAAGAATAGATATTTCACAAGAGCGCATATACCGAGCACTAAAAAAACTGCGGCCAGATATGACATGAGCATCATTGGCTTACATCTATGTGCAGGACACTCTTCCCTTTTACTTTTACTTTTACTAACCATAACCATTTAACCTTCTAGATTAAAATTAAAAGACTGTATTCAAGTTAAAAAATTCATTTTATACTAAGTTTTTATCTATCAAAAAAATAAACATGAAAAGCGACTTTATCATTCAATGTATTGATAATATTACAAATTGTATTGTGGAAAGTGAGTCAGAAATTGAGTCCTTAGATAGGGTGATTGGTGATGGAGATCATTATATTAATATTAAGAGAGGGGCTTTGGCTGTTCAGTCAATCAAAGGTGACCTTAATCATTTAACAAATGCTGAAGCCTTTAAAAAAATAGGGATGACAATAATGTCATCTGTGGGCGGTGCCTCCGGCCCTCTTTTTGCAAGTTTCTTTTTAGCATTGTCCAAAGAAGTTTCGGACAATGATGATCTGCATAAATTTAGCCTGGGTTTTTCTAGAGGCGTAGAATCAATTATGCAAAGAGGTAAATCCAAATTAGGGGATAAGACTATGCTTGATGTATTGATCCCTGTTTCAGAAAAGCTTCAATCATTAGTTAAGGATGGGTGTGAAAAAAATATAATGATTAAAGAGATTGATTTAACCGCCCAGGCTGGCGTGATTGCAACAAAAGATTTGATCCCCGCCAAAGGTAGGTCGGCTGGGTTGGCTGAGAGAGCGGTTGGTCATATTGATCCGGGCGCTAAAACATGTCAAATAATTATCAGCACCATTTGTAATCAATTAAATAAGGGTTAAATTGAGATGAAAAAATTTTTAAATCAAACGGATAACTTTATCGTAGATAGTTTAAAAGGCTACGCCAAGGCGCATGAGGATTTAATTTACCTTAATCTTGATCCTGTCTTTGTAACCCGTAAAGAAATTAACCCCAATAAAGTCCTTTTGGTTTCTGGTGGTGGCTCAGGGCATGAGCCACTCCATACAGGGTACTTGGGACAAGGGATGTTAGATGTGGCTTGCCCAGGGCATGTGTTCACCTCACCTACCCCCGATCAAATGATTTCGGCTATTGAATATTGTCAGCCTAAGAGCGGTGTTTTATTTATCGTAAAAAATTACTCTGGTGATGTGATGAACTTTGAAATGGCATCGGAAATGATTACCTTTGATCACCAGACCGTTTTAACCAATGACGATGCTGCTGTATTCAATTCAAGCTATACAACAGGTAAGCGAGGCGTTGCAGGCACGGTCATAGTTGAGAAAGTTGTTGGTAGCCTTGCTGAGTCTGGTAGTGATTTAACAGCTTGTAAGGTGCTTGGGGATAAAGTGAATCATCATTCATCAAGTATTGGGGTAGCGCTGTCAAGCTGCACTATTCCTGCTGCTGGAAAGCCAACTTTTTCGATTGGAGAAAATGAAATTGAATTCGGAGTCGGCATTCATGGCGAACCCGGTAGAAAACGAGAAAAAATTAAAGCAGCCAATCTGATTGTTGAGGATATGGTCGCAGCCATCCTAAAGGATTTCGATGAAAAATCGTTAGATGTTAAGGATCCCGGGGGCATACTTCTTTTGGTCAATGGGTTTTCAGGAACACCGTTATCAGAATTATATTTAATTTATAATGCTGTTGCTGAGCAACTCAGCGAGAAAAATATCCATATATCCCGCTCTTTAGTAGGAAACTATACAACAGCCTTAGATATGGCGGGTGCTTCAATCACAATGTGCTTGCTTGATGATGAGATAAAAAAACATTGGGACGCACCCGTTTTAACACCAAACCTTCGATGGGGTAACTGATAGTATGTTTAAAAAACATTTAAATGAAGCGGGAAAGAGTTATTGGGAGCATTTTAAGTTTGCCTTTATCGCAGGCTTTATACTTCTGTACGCAGGCATTGCCTCAATCATTCACGCGATTTTTCCGTGCTTTTTTAAGTTTACCAGCTTAAAAATTGTAAAATCTTTAATAAAAAAAGCAGGATAAGGAATAGCCTTGCATACCCAGTCTTATAGAAAATTAGGTTTTTGGGTTGGTTTACTCTTATTCTTCTCTGTTATCTTAAATCCAACACCTGAATCCTTATCAGTCGAAGGCTGGCATGTGGCGGCCGTTGCATTGCTGATGGCAGCCTGGTGGGGAACAGAGGCGGTCCCCTTGCCTGTCACGGCCCTCATTCCCCTTGTGGCCTTTCCTCTGCTACAAATTTCTTCGCTCAAAGAAACGGCAATATCGTATGCAAATCCCCATATATTTTTGTTCTTAGGTGGCTTCATTCTGGCACTAGCCATCCAAAGATCCGGTTTGCACAAAAGGTTGGCCCTCTCGGTTGTATCGCAAGTTAATGCATCAGCTGGCAGCATCATAGGTGCCTTTATGTGCATATCATTTTTTGTCAGTATGTGGGTCATGAACACTTCAACAACATTGATGTTACTGCCTATCTGCTTGGCTATTTGTGTCAACATCAAAGAAGCTTTACCAGGCACATCAAGCAAGAATATTAAGAACTTTGAAATTGCATTATTTTTAGGTATTGCCTATGCCTCTTCAATCGGTGGCATGTCAAGCTTAATAGGAACTGCACCCAATATTGTTTTTGCAGGCTTTATGCAAGAAAACTTTAATATCGACATTTCATTTCTGGATTGGATGAAGATTGCGCTGCCCATTGCCCTGATGATGCTTTTTGCATCCTACCTCATTTTGACAAAAATAATTTATCCTTCTACTTTCAAAATTAATACGGCGGCGAAAAATAAAATCAATCAATCGCTTAAAAAATTAGGGGTAATCAGTCGAGATGAAAAAAAAGTTTTTATTATTTTTTTGATTACAGCAAGTTTATGGATAGGTAGGCCTTATTTAAAGCATTATGAAATTTTATTAGGGTTGACCGATGCAGGCATTGCTATTTTGGCTGCCATCATGCTCTTTATCTTACCCTCAGATAATAAGAAAAGTAACCTTCTAGAATGGGATGAAACAAAAAAATTGCCCTGGGGCCTCTTGCTTCTATTTGGGGGTGGGCTCTCTTTGGCAGGCGCGATAAGTGTTTCTGGGTTGGGTCAATGGCTCGGGACGTCATTTGGTTTGTTGGTGGAGCTAAAACCTTGGTTAATTATTCTCTTAATTACTACCTTCATTGTCTTTCTAACTGAATTAACATCGAATACGGCAACAGCTTCCACCTTCCTCCCTGTTGCCACATCCATTGCGGTCGCAATTTCGGTAGCGCCTTTATCGATTGCAATACCCCTTGTGATGGCATCTAGCTTGGCATTTATGCTTCCTGTGGCTACGCCACCAAACGCAATTGTTTATGGTTCTGGAAAAATTACAATTGCAAATATGATTAAAGCAGGATTTATCTTAAACTTAATTGGTATTTTGATTGTCACGCTGGTCAGCCATTATCTCTTACCGGGGTCTTTTGAAGGACTAATGTAACTTAATTAATAACTACTTAAATTACTTATCAATTTTATTTATTTTACTTCCCTCTAATGTGAGGTTGTACATTAAGCCTTTCGGAGAAAATACAAATGCAACGACAGGCTCTTTAATAGACTCTACATTGGCCACGCCACCGGCACCCCATACAGCAACGGCGACACTTGCATCACCACCACCACTCCAACCGCTCGCACTCCTAAATTCTTTTAATGCATCTGCTTTTAAGAACATATAAACTTCAGATCGTTTTTCAACCCCAAGCTGGAAACCAATGGAGCCAGAGATGTTGTCGTAATACTGAACCTTTTTTCCATCAATAATAAGGGCCCCTTCTCCATACGCCCCTCCTATAACAAACCCTGCTTTTACAATACTGGGGAACACTAATACCCCTTTCGCTTTAGATGAAAGCTCTTTTGCTGCGGCAGATGTTTTATACAGCTCATCCAAAGCGGCCTTAATTTCAGCATCAATCTCATCTTTTGAGGCAGTGAAACCGACTTGAGAAAATACAAGTAAAGTAGCTGCAATTATTGTAGTTAGTTTGCTCATGTTTACGCCCCTCACTTTAATTTTAATAATTTGTTTTTAAAGTTTAACTTTACATAAAAAAATTATTTAAGACAATTTAATATTTAAATAAATGTCATTGTTGGTATAGTCATTCATATGACCATTGAACAAATCTTTACCTGGGTGATAGCGATAGACACGATAGTTCTGACTGCTATAGGTTTTTTTCTGGCTATCGGATTTTTGTTCTTAGTGACGGCCGTTTACTCTCTTATTTACGATAAAGCATTTAGAAAAAAGTATCTCGGCAAGCTTAGTGCGGCATTTGTAATTTTATTGGCTTTAATTGTAGGTACGTTTTATGTGTTTATAAAATATGGTTACATTATTTTATAAGTCGTCTCATTGAATTGTAGGTGCTTAATTACACGCAAACAACCAGAACACAATTAGCTCAGTTGTTTGGTTAGGGTTTTCAGTTAGGAAGCGTCTGGCTTTCTTTTATGAATCTCGTCAAGAACGAGCTTACATTCACCAGTAGTCAACGAACAACCATTAACAGCATCTTCAAAGTTATAACCATCCATCATCAACTCAACAAGTTTCTTAACCTCTTCTAACTCTACATCAAGGAGCGTTGCAATCTCAATAAGCATCGCGGTATGTTCTTCAGTGTGCATATTTTACCTCTCAAATTTTGATTAATCTTTATTAAATAATACACGCTAATAAGCTATTCAGTGAAGCTAAATTTGGAATTTTGATTAAAAAAAAGCCAACAAAGGGTTGGCTTTACAAAGCATTTAATAATTTAATGTTAATTAATTGTTCATATTGTTTTGCTTTAATTTAATTTACTTTTTTTGAAGGCTTTATCAATTGAGTTAATAACTAAAGACTCAAAAGTATTCGGTGCCATTTCGCCTTCAAAGCCCTCCCCTCTGAACACAAAAATTCTCGCCCTAATGAGTTCGCCCGATACACTGTCACTGATTCTAGATTCAAAAACCATGAAGGGGACTTTGGTATTTTCATCAATAATTTTTTTGCCTAGATTCCAGGCTGCTTTTATGGGTAAAAAATCAAGCACCCCCATCCCATCGCCTGTTAAGTCAGCATCTCTAAAGTTCACTTGCATTCTCATCACATTTGAGCCCTTAGCATTTACTAGGGAGTGTGAAGCTTGAAGCTCTTCCCTGATTTTAGTTCTGGCTGAATTTTTAATCCTGGTTAGCAGTTCAGCAGTGACTGTATCGTCAGCTTTTTCTTCAATCGTTATATTATCAAGCAACACGGAGTTATATGAACTTAAGCTGGTGCTTGGGTTATTGTAGCCATAAGACCTAAAGTTTTCTTCATCAACAAGCAGATCCCAACATTTAATATTTTTAAATATAGTCGTTTCAGCGAGGTCATTTATCACCCTATTCTCGCATGCGAGAGATTGAGAAATAAAGCTAAATGAGAGTGCAGTTGATAGCAATATTTTTAAAGCTTTCATATCAAATCCTTTTTTTGGTTAACAGTATTTTGAGTGTAAATTTTTTGAATTCAACATTCTATTTGAACCCATTACACACTTTAGCATTTACCTTATGTAAAGATAGGAAATAATTTAAGAAACTTTTTTTATTTATGATTAAAATATAGTAGAATTACGCCTTCTGGATGTCCCCATCGTCTAGAGGCCTAGGACACTGCCCTTTCACGGCGGCAACAGGGGTTCGAATCCCCTTGGGGACGCCAATATATATAGCTACATCCCATATAAACACTGCTATAAATTTCAAATCAATAAAACAATCGAGTGTATTGCAAAGAAATGCCTTGATACCAAATAGCTGAACAATATACTTATTGGTCAATAGCGCTGTGATTGCTTTTTTATTGTTCATCGTCGTATCCAAATGCATCCATTACTTTTTTAAAAACAAGCGCAGGTTTAATCTCTTGAATGATTTTCTGTTTATCCTGTACCCAATACGACTCCTCTCCCCAAGGCCTGTATCGATGTGGCTCGCCAGGACCAAATATTGTAAAAGTTTTGGTTTGGACTGCGCTTGCAATATGCCCTAAACCAGAGTCATTCCCTACAAATAATTCTGAATTTTTAATAACAGCGGCTGTGGTTAATAGATCTAATTTGCCGCATAAATTTAAAAACTCACCTCCATAAGCTTCCTTAAAAATTGGTACAAATTTGTTATCTCTTGAGTCACCCACAATCAGGATAAAATCAAAATTCTTTTGAAGCATGCTTGCAAGTTCTGCAAAAAATTGAGCGGGCCATATTTTATGTTCTGAATTAGCACCAATCCCTAGCGCTAAAATTCTTTTATATCCTTTAGGAATTAATTTCCTAGCATCAATTTTCTCTTGCTTATTAAGCCATATCTCTGGCTTTGGCATTAGGTTGGTTGGTTGCTTAATAGAGAGGAAGTGTTTTTCAGCGCTATGGATATTGTTATTCTTTACTTTATGAAATTTTTTATCTGCACGAATCAAATAAAGCAAGCCATCAGATCGTAGGTCGACTGCTAAGTCATAATGATTAGCCCTAATCCTTCTTACTAAATTTAAAGTACCCATAAATCCTTTGGACTTATCCTTCCTGTAAAATTTATTTATGAATGGGCAATGTTTAAATAGCATCTCAGAACGTTGGTCGCCAACAACATCAAAGCGCGCATTTTTATATATTTGCGCTAATCTTATAAGAACGGGTGTAGTTAAGACAACATCTCCGATATTTGATAGGGTGATAAATAGAATTTTCTTTGGTTGGCTCATCTAATAGGCGCTTCTTTTAATTAATTGCCACTGCATAAGGTTTTTTTTAATCAATCTCTCTGGCTGCATAGTTAGTGCTAATCGTGAGCCAGCACCTTTCTCATTAATTGTACTTTTACGCAATGGAATCAACCCCTTTAACTTAAAAACCTTTTGCCCTAAAGAAGAAATAGAATAGGACCCCCAAAAAAACGATAGGCAGCACCAGGATAAAAGACTCTTTTGGGGTCTTTAAGATGCTTGCGATTGAATGGCGGTAAAAAAAGACTAACATCACAGAAGCCAAGATAATACCTATGAGCTGAAACCCTGAGTAATTCATCTTTAACGTACCATGATTCGTTCTTGAGTAAAATTATGTATCACTTGAATGCTATTTTTTTTCAATCGATTTTAAGTATTCATTGCTATCAGAAATAACCTGGAAAGCAGATAATTCAAATTTGGGCAGGGCTGCTAGCAAATGATCAAAAATATCACTCTGGATATTCTCATAATTTACCCAGTTGGTATCATTGGTGAACACATAAATTTCAATGGGTATGCCGCTTTGGCCTGGCTGAAGCTGGCGTATTAAAAAAGTTAAATCATTTCTGATGTGCTCATTTTCTCTTAAGTAGTTGTAGATGTATTGTCTGAATAAACCAATGTTGGTAAGCGCCCTTCCATTTAAATCTCCCTCTACTGTTTTTTGTTTTAAATTGTATGAATTAATCTCACTCCTTTTTTCACTGATATATTTCTTCAGATGAAAAACTTTTGCTAATTTTTCCAGTAGCGCCGCATCACAAAATTTAATTGTTTTAATATCAATATTGATTGAACGCTTAATTCTTCTCCCCTTCGTATCTGTCATCCCACGCCAATTTTGAACGCCATGAGAGATTAATGCTGCGGTAGGAATGCTAGTAATTGTTTTATCAAAATTCCTTATCCTTACCGTGTTCAGCGAAACATCCTCAACATCTCCATCAACATTCAAGTCCTTTATGGTTATCCAATCACCAATCCTAACCAAGTCATATGAGGCGACCTGGACACTGGCAACAAAACCTAAAATAGTATCCTTAAATACAAGGATGATTACTGCGGATGCGGCACCTAAGCCCGTTAAAAATGCCATGGGTGATTTATCAAATAGCATCGAGACGATTAGGACAACGGCTGTAAGAACAATAATAATCTTAACTAACTGAAGATAACCCTTAATAGAAGGCTGATGCGATTTTTTAATTCCTTCATAATAGCCATTAGCGACATTTAGAAAAGCTAAAAAGAACCAAACAACTGCAAGGGTCGCATACATAACACCACCCTCCTCAATAAAAATAACTGAATCATTGATCCAGCTAATTCTGGAATCATCTGAGGTCATCAAATCAGCAAGAGAATAAAATGTTAAGGCCGAGACAAGGTGGGCAACATTTTCAAAAGGCTTATACACAGCAATTGTTTCAGATATCACATTTTTTTTATAAAGGATGGTCTTTCTTGCGTAACTTATAATGTAATTTTTAGTAATAAAATATGCTAAAAAAGCAAGGCCGAAAATCATGAGCACAACATGCATTATTGCTAATGCTGCGGTTAGATCATAACTTAAGCCTAGAAATTTATAAAAACCTATAATTTCATCAATCATTTTGTTTTTTAGCCCTGAAATTTATCAAATAAATATACTGTATAAAATTGTAACTATTTATAATTATACCCAATATAAAAAAATATTTTTTAATGGATAAGGTGCGAGGCCTCTTTCATTTATAATCTAAAAGAATAAATATCGGTAAAACCCAAAAAATAAACTTTATGATAAAAGGATTAATTAAATTATATGAAAGTCAATTTGTGCCTGATTTTTCGATCAGGTTTGGCATAACACAACATTAAGCAATTACCATGCATTCAATCTACAAAGGCACAATATCTCACTCAAGAACAAAAGGCCCACAATATTCTTTTAGCTATAGAACCACCATGTTATTTCTTGACCTTGATGAAATTAAAAGTGCATTTAATAAGCGTCTTTTTTGGAGTTATGAAAAACCTAACTTAGCATCCTTTCGGAGGAAGGATTTCTTTGGGGATACCTCAAAACCCATTAAACAAGAAATTATAAAATTAATTACTAAAAATTTAAAGTGCAAGGTTGATGGAAGGGTATTCCTGCTTACCACAATAAGATATTTTGGTTACTGTTTTAATCCTGTCAGTTTTTACTATTGCTATAACAAAAAAAAGGAATTAACTGCGATTGTTTCTCATATTACAAATACCCCCTGGGGGGAACGGCATGCCTATGTTCACGATTGTAGAAAAATAAGGGGGGGAACTAAAACCTTTAAGTTTAAAAAAGACTTTTATGTGTCCCCCTTCCTGCCGATGGATCTAGAATACATTTGGAAATTTACAGAGCCAAAAGATTTTTTATTTACCTCCATGGAGTGCTCCAAAAATCAAAAAAAATATTTTACTGCCACATTAAAAATGACAAGACAGTCATGGAGCTCATATTCATTGAATAAGCTACTATTCCTTTCAGTGCCAATGGGTATGAAGACAATTATCAGTATTTATTGGAATGCGTTAATATTATATTTAAAAAAAGTGAAGTTTTATCCGCACGCCTGACATGAATCATTTATACATAACAAAACCATACGATAGAAATGCCTTATGAGCGCTCAGGCTAAAACCGCTCTTATTGTGGGTGCAGGGATTGCAGGCTCTAGTCTTGCCTTCCATCTTGCAAAAAAGAATTATCAAGTCACCTTATTAGATAGAAATGCCCATGATGAGATCGATATTTTTCATAACAAGGCCGTTGAGATGTCTCCACATTTTATGCTAAACAACCCAAGATATAATTCACTTATGATCGAAGCTTCGAAATATTCATATCGCCTTGTCAAAGAATTTAACTTTTCTAAAAAAAATGCACTTTTGGAGGGTGTGGTAAAACTTTATGACATAGGCGTCGCTGAGCGACTCGTTAAAATGATGGCTAAAATTGACGTAGTTAAGGCAGCTTTTAAATATCTACCAGAAGATATCATTAACAAAAAATATTCTATTAATAGCAAGACAGGTATCTTCTTTAAGTATGGCGGTTGGGTGTCTCCAAAAAAAATCTGCTCCGCTCTAATTGAGCATAAAAATATAAAACTTATTGCAAAATCAGAAGTAAAAAAAATTTCTTATAAGAAAAATCAATGGTTTTTAGGTTGTCAAAATTTGCATGAGCATAGTGCGTCGAATTTAATCTTCTGCAATTCATTTTCGCTAGGCCATGTAAATTTATTTAACAATCTAGATTTAAAAAAAACCAGAGGTCAGGTCAACTGGATTCCTAGGCAAAAGGATACTCAGGCTAAAGAAATTATCTCGGATAAGGGCTACCTTATACCCGATGTAAGCGGGGTCGATGTCATTGGCTCAACTTATGGCCGTAGCAATGATAATAACCAGCTGTCTGAAGATGATTTTAAAAAAAACTTAAAGGCCTATCAACGACTAACCGGAAATCAACTAAATCAAAAATGCTTACCAAATAGTGGTTGGGTTGGCTGGAGAGCAGTTTCTCCGGATCGAAATCCTTATGTAGGGCAAGTTCTAAATGCTTCTAAAGAATTAACTAAAAATCCTAAATCACTCAATGACTTGAATTGGCACCCTAATCTTTTTGTTAATACCGGTTATGGCTCAAGAGGTTACACACTGGCACCGTTTGTCTCCAAATGTCTTGCTTCAAAAATAGACGCTTCCCAGACAGCTGAAGAGGAGGATATTCTAAATTACTTGAATCCATGCAGGGGCTCACTAAAGAAACTAGGGCTTAGAAAAAAAATATTTTTAAATTCGATATGACAAAAAAATTAATTACAGCGGCACAGGCTAAAGAAGAAGGCGGAG
>Ga0257116_1000408_pt1 | contig 41281 bp, 57 predicted proteins | sample SI112_120mmetaG_FD_190150 | JGI IMG/M metagenome (GOLD analysis project Ga0257116, IMG submission 190150) | Marine microbial communities from Saanich Inlet, British Columbia, Canada - SI112_120m | ecosystem: Environmental > Aquatic > Marine > Inlet | place: Canada: British Columbia | collected...
GATGGTCTGACAGCCCATTTTCTGCTGCAAGTTCTTGTACTAATTTTGCATCCACTTTGCGCGTGATTCTACCGGTCACTTTGATAATATATCCAGATGATTCAGTCGTATCAACGCCCTCTAAGCTTTCCTCAATTCCGATGAGTGCTACCATCTTATCTTCTATTTCTCTCCTTTTCTTTATCGCCTCTACTTCCTGTTCTTTAGAGCGAACCCATAACCGAGTTAGCTCTTCAAATTCATCCATTATTCACCTCCAATTTTTGTAATGATTTCACCAATATCCGGTTGCTCCCATGATTGAAGCTTTCCTGATCTGTCTTTTGCTAGCCATAAGCCGTCTGAGTCACACATTAGAGCTCTCTGAGCAATACCGTCTGCATCTTTTTCAACTCTTAGTGCAACGACTAAGTCAAAGAAGTACGGCAACGCCTGCCCCACTTTGTTACCAGCCATGGATGGCGCGTAGAGCATCCTTCCTGACTCGTCTTGTGATTTCTCTACCTTGGCTGTCATTAATACATTCTTACCTTTAAGGTCACGGAATGAACGGATCAGAGCTAGCATCTGCACGGCCATCTCGCCATACGCTGCACGACCGTCTTTGTTCAGTGTTTTTTCATGTATTAAAATCACTTCTGATATTTCAGAAAGTGAGTCTATAATGACAGAATCATATTTTTCGCCTTCTTTGGAAATAAGCCAGGCGTATGCTTCCTTTAAGTCATCCATGCTTTTTACTTCTATATAAGGAATGCTTGCATCTTTTATTGATAATAAGCCTCCTTCTGCACTGATAATGACAGGGTTTGGCATAGTAGTGGATAGCGTTGTCTTGCCAACACCTGCATGACCGTACACCAATATCTTTACACCGTCAGAATGCGTGTCCGCTGTGTTTTTTAAGTCTATCGACATCTTGTTCACCTCTGTTATGAGCAGTTTGGAAAATTCCGGTTAGCTCTTGAGTACCATTATAACTAAAAAAAATAAAAAGTAAACATTTTTTTGTAATCAAGCTATAATGATTTGGTGTTTACTTAAATGAGGGTTATAAAATGATGGAATTAGAAGAAATACGAAATAAGCTACAAGACAGAAGAGTTCTCATGGTTGCAGAGGCAACGGGGCTGCACTTCAACACGGTCAGGAATGTGCGGGACAATGTAAATGCCAATCCTACTTATAATGTGATGGTGTCACTCTCAAAATATCTAGAGGAAAAATATGACTGATATAACGGGGATAACGAATGGGCCTTTTACTCTAGAAGATAAGTTTATAGAGAGCCCAGAAAACCAACTCAGAAATGCCATGCTAGATGCTGGGATTGAACCCCCTAGAGCACTTTATCTGGATGGCAATATCCACCGCTTTAGTACGAATTCAAAGGGACAGTCAGGCCATGGAGACAAGCCAGGATGGTATGTTTGTTTCAGTGACTCTATTCCTGCCGGACGATTTGGGGACTGGCGATCTGGTATTGAAATGTCATTTCGTGGCGATATTGGCAGGAAGTTTACTGTTGCTGAAGAGATGGTGCATGCCCGTAGACTCTCAGAAGCAATGGCGCAGCGTGATCTGGAGCGTGATAAAAAGCACGAACTGACAGAAAAGGTTGTTGAAAAGATTTGGGATAATTGCCTTGAATCCGACCCACAGCACCCTTACTTACAGAAAAAACGCATCCAAAGTCACAGATCAAGAGTGACGGGCGATGGTCGTTTAGTTGTTCCCTTGCGAGATATAGATGGTGCGATCTCAACCCTTCAATATATCTCAGGTGATGGCTCTAAGCTCTATCACAAAGGTGGTTCGACCTCCGGTAAGTTTTGGACAATAGGGAATAACGAAAATTTTAAAACCCTGTACATCGCTGAAGGTTTCGCAACAGCAGCGACTATCCATGAGCAAACGGGGGGGACCTGCATTATCGCCTATTCTGCATCAAACCTAGTGCCGGTCACAGGCTTAATGCGTGAGAAGTACGGCATGGCACTGGAAATAATTATTATCGCTGACAATGATAAAAGTGGCGTGGGGATGAAGTATGCAGAAAAGGCCAGTGCAGCGCATGGAGCGAGAATTGTCATGCCGCCAATAGAGGGAGATGCTAATGATTTTGTCAATGCGGGTGGTGATTTTATGAATTTGGTTTCACCTAAATCCGATGAGTGGCTAGTCCCCGCAGATGAATTAAGTGAACAGCCAGCGCCGTTGCATTGGATGATAAAAGGCTGGATACAAGAAAATGCGCTTATAATGGTGCATGGGCCGAGTGGTGGCGGCAAGACGTTCATGGTTCTAGATCAGCTATTAACAATTGCGTCAGGCGGTGCAGAGTGGGCAGGGTGTAAAGCCAAAGCGGGCGCGGTCGTCTATTTTGCAGGAGAAGGTCATCACGGACTACGTGGAAGGATAGCAGCGTGGAAGCATAAGCATAACATTAACAAGTTGGACATGTGGGTCAGTAAAGATGGCTGTGATCTGAATACCCCCACTGGCTACCAGCGCGTCAGGGAAAGTCTTATAAAATTAACCTCGCCACCTAAAGTGATTGTTTTTGACACCCTGCACCGGTTTTTATTAGGTGACGAAAACTCAGCTCAAGACGCTAAAACCATGCTAGACGCTTGCAGCGCGCTGATGAATGAGTTCTTATGCTCAGTTATTATGGTTCATCACACGGGCGTTTCGTCAGAAGCCCAGCATAGGGCGCGTGGATCGTCCGCTTGGCGTGGGGCGTTAGATATTGAAATTAGCATTATCCCAGGTGATGAAGATAAGCCGATGGAAATACACCAGAAAAAATCAAAGGACGCTGAGCTTGCAGAGACATTGTATGCGAACTTAGAAAGCGTGGATATACCCGGTTGGCTCGATGAAGACGGGGGGCAGGTATCCAGTGCCGTCTTATCTATAACAGATGCTCCTGAACGAAAAAAAGACAAGAAAGCGAATAAGCTGGATGGCTTTAAAAAGTATGTTGAGCGAGCATTTTTTGCTAGTGACTGCGAACTCAGAGGCGGACTTCCTTATATCAGTCGCTCTGCTTTTATCGAGCTATTAACGAAAGATAATGTCGGAACTGAGCGCACTATCCAGAATTGGTTGTACCCTGGAAAGGACGGCTCGATGATAAATATGTTGGTTAAAAATGAAATTATTGAGCCTTTTGAGCATGGATTTAAGGTGATAGACGACGATTTTTCTTCATTACTTTTGTTGATTATGCAGTGAAATAGGGCGAAATATTCCCCCTATTAGTTTTCTCTAATATAGTTTTAATCTCACCCTTTTTTTAGAAATATAAAAAAAACCCCCTCAAAAATTAAAATACGACTATAGGGCGCAGACCCCGTAAACACTGGAAACCCCCTCACCCCCTATTTACAAAAACACATAGAGGGGGAAGATTTGACACAGTCACTGCCAAAACCCCCCCCTCCCCCTATATACCTAAAGGTATAGGGGGGGAAGGGGGGAGGCGGTGTAGGCGGTTTGGGTTTGAATATAAATAAATGTTTATTTTAGTTGCTTTTTATTTTTAAAAGATTATAATAGAGTCAAGTTAAAAAAATAAATTTAATAACAACGAGGAAACTAAAATGAAATTATCAAAAAGGTTAAAAGAATTTCTGGATCGTCAGGATGCGGTAGCAGCATTTTTAAGCAACTTGACTACAGATCAAAAAGAGATGGACTTCATTTTGGACGACCCTGAATCCGCGTTTATGTGGGATGCATCAAAAGAAGGAAATGAGTACTGGGAAAGACTAAATGATATGTATTATCTAGAGTTGCACCAAGAGCAACAAATTTCATTCGTAAACAGCATGAAATTCTAGTTAATTAATCGGGTAGGGAAGCCCACCAACCGAGGAAGAGAAGATGAGCATCAAACACGACTATGTACACTTACCCACCTATTCTGAGCGTCTTAAGCTATCTACAAGGCTTTTTAAGCTTTTAGCTAAAGCTAGGCAAGGGTTTTTTATTATCGCTGTAGGAGCATTGATTGTCCTCGGTGAATCAATTGCTGATTCATTGGCTAACTGGATACTGTTATGATTGAATACCCAATTGAATACGGCACACTGGCTGAAAAAATGATTTATATGCTGCATAAGTCTGGACCCATCACAAAAAAAGAGGTTAGTCAGCCAGAATATAAAATATCCAGCATCGGCCAAGTTATTTGTAACCTCACGAGCAAAGGATTAATTATTGATAAAAATGGACTACTAACGCTTAGTGAGTCGGGACTGTCTGAGCTGGTGAGAATTGAAAGCAAGGATATGACTAGCTTTTCACAGAAACGCGTACTGAGTGCGTTTCATGCTGATTCTGAGTTAACGGTTAGAGAAGTGCTGGCAACGATGAAAGTACCTGAGACATCGTCCCGCATCAACACTGTCCGTACTCGGCTTAGAGCGTTGATAGGATTAGGCAAGATTGTTAGAGTCGGGACGGGAGTTCAGAAACGGATTTTATACGCTAAAGCATCGCCTACTGCGGGACGGGTTAGGAGCGACAGTGTTGGAATCCAGTTACGATTATTAGATGAAGAGAGGGGCAGAAAGATTGCGCTACTTAAAGTTTTTCAAACGGCATTGCCAGGTAATCTGACAGCAGAAATAGGCGGGTGCGGAGAAATAGTAATGAGGAGAAAAATTTATGGATAATCGAGACCTGGTATTGACCACTATTTTTGTATTGTTAATGCTATTAATATTCGTACCGCACGATTCTAGAGCATCAGAATCTGGCAGCAAGAATTCATGCCGCCAGAATATCATTGACAGAAAATAAAAGTGGTGATAATATCAAAGGTAATTAACTTCTCCTCGATGTTAATTTAGTGACCCCTCTCTGGCTGGTACGTGACATAACTGTTGCCTACCGGCCTTTTTTTTTAGATATAGCGATGGAAGACAAGGTAGTAGAGATTCATAGATCATTCTTTGATAACCTGAAAGGTGATGACAGTAGACTCGAATGGCTTGAGAAAGAATTGGCGCTACATCAAGCGCAAGTTGACTATTACGCGCGACTACTAGAGAAAGAGAAGAGATTACAAAATGAGTGAAATCAAAAGTGTATTAGCTGAGCGCGGGTCAAGATATGGCGATTTTAAAGATAATGCCCGTGTATCGCAGCATATAAAAGTTGCGATGCAGGATGGTAGGTGGCATGACTTATCAAGCGATAAAAAGGAGGCATTAGAAATGATAGCGCATAAGATGGCGAGAATAATCAACGGCGATCCTGAATACAAAGATTCCTGGACAGATATTATTGGCTATGCAAAGTTGATCGAAGATACTTTAGACGTAAAATAATTCGTATGATAAAATCAAAATCATATGAATGATTTTTTAAGGGCCTCAAATGTTTGACATACCCGCAGCGGTAGAAGCAGCAAGCAGTATGATTGATGGTATTGTCAGCCGTATTTGGCCAGACAAGACACAGATAGATAATAACAAACTGGAAAGATTCAAAACTGAGCTTGCTACTGAGCTGGCGGTAGCACAGGCTCAGAACGACATTAACTTGCAAGAAGCAAAACATGCCAGTATCTTCGTGTCAGGATGGAGACCATTTGTCGGTTGGGGGTGCGGGGTTGGACTGCTTTATATATCAATCATTGAGCCCATCGCGAAGTTCATTGCATTAGTAGGTTTCGGATACGCTGGGGAATTCCCGGTTGTTGACACAGATATAACCCTCCAAGTTTTATTGGGGATGCTAGGACTAGCAGGAATGCGGTCTTTTGAAAAGTCGAAACATGTATCAAGGAATAAATGATGTGCGTACTGGATTATGTTCCTTTCGTCTATTCGAGAGAATCAACAAAAGGGGATTACAGGGTGGATATTAAAGGAATCATACAGGCACTCATTATTGCTGCTGTCACGGGGTTAATGGTCATGTACGGTGCGCAGAAAAGTATTATGGTTGAGCTTGATTCGATCAGGAAGTCAATACATGAGATCAAAGAGAATCAAGACGATTTTAGAAAAGACTTTTATTTGCCAAGACGATCTTAGGAATAACAAATGACTACAATCACATCAGAAACAGCTATTGTTGACTACGAAGAGTACGAAGGTGATACTCTCAAGATGGACTTCACGTGGCAGGATTCCGCAGGCGCATTTATTGACCTGACATCGCATACAGCAAAAATGGAAGTGCGGGCAAAGGCTGGCGATGACGCGGCCTTAGTGACGTTAACAAATTCATTAGGTATAACGCTAGGGAATGCGGCTAGTAATATATTAGCGCAGATAACAGCGTCTCAAACTAGCACTATAGGCAAAGGTAAATTTGTTTATGACATTGAACTAACCGATGGAAATGGCGATGTAAATACTCTGATTGCTGGGAAAATAACCCTTAAAGAATCGGTAACGAAATGAGCATAACAACACTTACGGCAGCTAATCGCGAGACTATCACGATAGGTAGTGAATCGGTTAGTGTTATTACTGCTGGTACGCAAGGGCCACAAGGAATCCAGGGATTGCCCGGCAGTGGTGGAAGTGGGTTTATGTCGCTCAATGCGGGTGAAAACTTAAATGCAACCTTGCCTATAGTCATTGACGGCTTAAACAATGCGTTTTTAGCTGATAACACAAATCCAGCGCACTTAGGGCGAGTCACGGGCGTATCATTAAGCTCAGCACTAATTACGGCAGCTATTTCCGTTGCTCAAATTGGGAAAATAGCAAATAATTCATGGACATGGAGCGCAGGCCCTATTTATGTAGGAGCAGGTGCTTTAACGCAAACTATTCCAGCATCGGGATTTATACAGATAGTTGCTATTGCTCTATCTGCAACAGAAATAATCATCAACGTACAACTACCTATAGCGAGATAACCCAATGACTACAAGTACGACTTATTTAGACCTTGAAAACGGAATTCCAACTCAGCAGTCAGCAACAGTTTCAAGTTCTGGTGCTGGCGATGCTAACAAAATACCCAGACTAGATGCGTCTGGGAGATTAGCACAGAACATGATGCCAACAGGTATTGTTCCAGATACAAAGGATTTTGCTACTCTTGAAACAATTACGTTAGGCAATATTATTAACATTGATGCAACAGGCGTTAGAAAAGCAGACGCAACAGCAGCTAACAAGTTCAAAGGCGTAGGTTTCGTCATTGCTGGGTTTACTCACCCCACAACTGCTACAGTTTATTTTGAGGGCGTTATCACCGGGCTAAGTGGGCTAACCATTGGCGCAGAGTATTACTTAAGTGAGTCTGCGGGTGCAGTCACAGCGGTTGCCCCTTCCACATCAGGTGCAATTGTTCAGAGAATTGGTGTAGCAATTAGCGCAACAGAGCTAAGTTTTGAGCCTGCTCAACCTATTGTTCTAGCATAAGGAAAAGAGATGTCACAGCGCAGGCCATTAGTATTATCAAGCGGGCAGACTGAAGAGCTATCCAGCGTAGACGCATTACTGTCTAATGAGCTAGCGTTGAACACTCTGAACGGAACAGTCACTCTAGCAGCAGAAGACGGGACGGGTAATGTTAATATTATTGTCCCGCGTGGTGATTTAGCTACGTTGGCTAGTCCCACTTTCACTGGTACTGTGTCGGGTGTTTCTAAAGCAATGGTAGGCCTAGCGAACGCAGATAACACAAGCGATATTAATAAGCCTGTGAGTACCGCAACGCAGACAGCCATTGATAATGTTGATGCGCTTCCTCTGCAAACAGGTAATGCAGGAAAGTTCTTAACAACCGATGCGACTAATGCCTCCTGGGCAACACTAGACACAGATGCTAACACCACAACTAAAGCACTGTATGAAAATAACAATACAATTAGTGCTAACTACTCGATAACAGCAGGTAACAATGCCGTATCAGGCGGCCCACTAACAATTAATTCTGGTATAGTTGTATCAGTCCCCTCCGGCAGTAGCTGGACAATAGTTTAAGGATATATATGAGTACAATTAAAGTAAATACATTATTAAATAGCGCAGGTGGGGCGTTTGACTTTGCTGCTGCGGGTGCTGCGCTTCAAGCAACAACATACACAAAGACAGAGACAGATACGGCTATTGCTACTAAAGAACCTGCTGATGCAACTATACTTAAAGATGCTGATATTGGTGTTACTGTATTATCTCCTACGGGTGATGCTTCAGGCTTAACTAACCTACCCTCCTCAGGATTCACATCCTCAACGTTCTTAGATCAAGGCACTCTGTTTAGTGCAGCAACTAACACGCTCACCGTCCCTGATCTTGGGGGGATGGTGAATGGTACATTAGTTGAAGTAGCGGCTACTACTAAAGACATTAATACCGCAGGCAATTGGGACGCGGCTACATACGCTACAGCAGCGAATAGAGCGGGTAAAGATTTCTATGTTTATCTACTTGAAGCGGGTGGTGTTATTCTTAGTAATAACTCAACATTTCCAACGGGGTACACTACAACAAACTCTCGTAAGATAGCGGGGTTTCATTGTCTATGCGTATCGGTAGGGACTATATCGGGACACGCTTTAACTGGCTATCTGACAGGTGATATTCTCCCGCGTTCAGTATGGGATAGATTTAATAGACCTAACTCTGCTCCCGAAGGCATGACATTAAGCAACGATGGTAACTGGATTGGTATTTACTTACCTAGTTATGTAGGCACGCTTCTTAAATCGGTCTATGGTGGAACTATAGCTGACGGTAGTAATGGCTGGCACGGATATAAGTTTGAGCAGTGGTTTGGGGATATTAAGCAGAAGCTAATTAGTCAAGTTGAGTTTGTGACAGCAAGTATTGGTTCTAATCAAGGAACTAACATCTCAGGGTCAGCAGACCCCGTAACAACAGGAGGCCACTCGGATACTGCTGGACGTAGGATAATTTCAGATATTGGTTGTGAAGATATGGCTGGGGCATTATATCAGTGGTCAAGAGATACTGGTGGTGTTTACAGTTCTGGCGCATCTTGGGCAAATGCCTTTGATGCTAATGACTCTGGAGTAGCAGGACAGCATTATAATGCTCCTTATCGTGCGGGACTGGGTGGTACTTGGAATGATGGTGTTTACTGCGGTTCGCGCTTTTCGTTCTGGATTTTTTCTCCTCTCTATCTGAGTTCGGACTTTTCCGCTCGTGCCTGTGCGGAGCCTGCTTCTAATAGATTATAAAGTATTCATTACGATGAATAAGGTGAAGAGGTATCGTGCGAAACTAGGTGGTAATTGGAATAATAGTGTTAAATGCAGTTCACGCTATTCGAAATGGAATAATTCTCCACTCAATCTGAATTCGAACAATTCCACTCGTGCCTGTACGGCTACAGCAGACAATAAACATATACTCCTTGTTGCGGGGCTAAACGGTCTGTTGGCTGACTTCTTCACCCTGTTACGATACTGTAAAAAGTTGATAGCAAAATACACAGCGGCCGCTCCTCTTGGCCTAGTAGGGAAACCGAACGTCCTTGTAGGAGATTCATTATGAAGCGACATGGCAACCTCTGGGATAGGATAACCGACCCAGAGAACCTATATAAGGCTTATCGTAAAGCCCGTAAGGGCAAAGCACAACAGAAGGGCATACTTAGTTTTGAGGAAGATATTGAAGGTAACTTACTAAGCCTTCAGAAACTACTCTGTACAGGAGAATTCAGTACCTCAGAGTATCACTCTAAGACGATACATGAGCCTAAGAAGCGAGAGATATATATCCTACCTTTTTACCCTGATCGAATCATTCAGCATGCTTTGCTTCAGGTTGTTGCTCCGATATGGGATGGCTTAATGATGTATGACTCTTATGCTTGCAGAGAAGGTAAAGGAATGCACGAAGCTAGTAGAAAGACAATGAACCAAGTCAGGAAGTATAAGTATTGCCTGAAGTGTGATATTAGTAAATTCTACCCTTCAATCGACCATACTATTTTAATGCGTATTGTTGAAAAGAAGATTAAGTGTAAACCTACCTTAGTGTTATTAGAAAACATTATTCGCTCCTTTGAGGGTGATAAAAATACACCTATAGGCAACTATACCTCACAGTGGTTTGGCAATCTCTATATGAATGAGCTAGATATGGAACTTAAGCATAAATATAAAGAGAAAACCCTTATTAGATACTGTGATGACTTTGTTATCTTCTCAGACAACAAAGCAGAGCTACATCAACTAAAGAAAAGTATTGAACTGTTTTTAATGGAGAAGTTACAGCTTAAGTTTTCAAGATGGTCAATATCCCCAGTGGTTCAAGGGGTAGACTTCTTGGGATACCGACACTTCCCCGGTAAAATACTGCTGCGTAAAAGTACAGCTAAACGAGTGGCTAAGAGATTAAAGGCACTGCCAGAGCTGCTCAACAAAGGTAAAATATCACTAGAGCAATATAGGTCATCCATTGCTTCAACAGAAGGCTGGATAAAATGGGCTAGTACCTACAATCTAAAAACCAGTTTAAATTTAAACAAACTTAAAGAGGCTTTAATAGCATGAGAAACTTCCCAAACACAATTAATAACAAGCAAGACATTACTAACCTGATGGCTGAATATCCTGTTGAAACTAAAGCCTACCTACAGATAGTCTTAGATACTAAAGACCAATGGCTAATGACCTCTAAGCTTGCTGACGGAGATGTAGGCATTACTGATGCTACTCACAAAGTAGAAGAGCTTACAGATGAGAGCGATGTAGTGTCAGAGCGGTATCAGTACGAATTCATGGAAGACCCGAATGGTGAGCTATATCGCCTAGGGTATTCCAATGCGGCAGAAGTCGAGAGCATCCTAAATTAACTAAAGATGACATTATGAAAACAATACTATTATTAGCACTATCAATAGCAACAGCGCATGCTGACCATGTCAAGGTAGATAACTACGCAACAGGTTCAGGTTTCTTGAATGACATCTCAGAGTCTAAATACTTTTGGGAATACCGCTGTGACAGCGTAGCTGGATTGACAGGTGTTTACTTTACACCCCTAGAAAGTGAGATAGATACTAATCGAGTACACTTACTTGATGAGTGTGCCTTGATGGTTCTGATAGATGAATCATTAGATGCTAAGGGTGTACAAGGTCTAGTAGATACAACACTAGAGCTGACTGACCCCTCACCAGCTGTATACTTTAGACAGTTACCTCCAGTATACTGTGACGGGTTTGCACCACCAATCGTTGGCTGTATAACAGCTGATTAATTTTTAACAACATAGGACATTATTATGAAAGGTTTTATTACATGGCTAGGCATTGCAGTATCACTTATCTATGGCATAGGTGGTTACTTCGCGCAACTCCATGGAATGGATGTCATGATGGGGTTCGTTACTGGCTCAGTAGGTATGCTGGGTATAGGACGTAAAGTAGAGAAAGTTGGTAAAGCTAATATCGAAGAGATAGCTAAAGTTACTGACGCTAAGTAATTATGAACATCTTAGATAGCCATTTTAGCCGTGAAGAAATTTCTTGTAATTGTCAATGTGGCTTTGATACGGTTGATGCTGAGTTACTAGATGTGATGGAAAAAATACGCGATATTATAGGCCCTTATCAGCCTAGTAGTGTATGTCGCTGCATACAACATAATAGAAATGTTGGCTCTAATGACACTTCACAGCATGTAAAAGCTAAAGCCTGTGATGTGCCTACTAAAGACCCAAAGTCTTTATATGAAAAGTTAGATTCAATGTACCCTGGCAAATATGGAATTGGGCTATATGATAGCTTTGTTCATATTGATGTTAGATCGTACAGGGCGAGATGGTGAATGTTTGATGCAACACTTGAAAGCACTGGCGAAACTTACGAGACCTTGAATGGCTAAAGACTATGATAAAGAACGAGTATTATCCGACTGGCGTACTGGTGGCTATACAATAAGAGAATTAGCTGCCAGGCACAGCATAGGAAGGGCTACAGTAGGGGCGATAGTAAAGGGTATAGACAAGGAAAACCGGACAATAGTAGACAATAAAATAACTGCTAATCAGGCGGTTAGAGAATTATCGGACAAAGATGGACAAGCTGTCCGAGAAGTTATTACGCGGATCGAAGAGAAGCGGATAAAAGCAGAAAAGCTTGATGATTATTTAGATAACGCGGCAGGATTAGCCGCTAAGAAAGGCGTTGAAATTTTGAATAACCCAAACTTATCAATGATTGAAATTGAGCAATTTAGCAAAGCGCAAAATAATATCCGTGTTGGAATCGGTACGCAGCAAAAATTCGCCGGCACTGTAATCAATAACACAAACGCACAGAAATCAGATAATACATTGATAATTGAGCGGCTAAAACAGCAATGAAACTACAGCTAACAGAGCCGCAAGATGACTTTGTTTTTAGTGAAAGTCAGTTTCCGGCAATCATAGGTGGGTTGGGTAGCGGCAAGACGCGAGGTGGCACAATAAGGGCTGTAATAAAGCTCATAAGGAATAAGGGGTGCAGCATAGCTTACTACCTGCCGACCTATGATTTGTTACGTCTACGTGCGATTCCTGGCGTTGAGGACGACTTAAGGTCTATCGGGCTTGAGTTCACAACAAACCGCTCTGAATATACAATAAAAGTCGAAGGCTATGGAAGTATTATTTTCCGTTCTTATGATCGGCCAGAGAGGATTGTAGCTTATGAGGTGGCTCATTCTATTGTCGATGAATTGGACACCTTGCCGAAAGAAAAGGCGGCTTTCGTGTGGCGAAAAGTATCAGAAAGGAATAGGCAGAAATGCGATGAGCCGAATACTATCGGGTGCGTGACAACGCCGGATAACGGCGTTAATGGATTCGTGTATGAGAAGTGGGTCAAGAAACAACAGTCAGGCTATGAGCTAATAAAAGCCCCAACAGCTAGTAATCTTTTTTTACCTGATGGATATATTCAGCAAATCAGGGATAACTACGACCCTGTTCTTGCTGACTTATATATCAACGGAGAGTTTGTATCACTCACGCAAAATAAAGTCTATCATTTCTACAAGCGTACAGAAATGCACACTGACCGAAAGATTGAGCCAAGCGATACATATTTACATATTGGAATAGATTTTAATATTGGCGGATGCTGTGCAGTTGTCGCATTGATTGAGGCAGGGTTACCGATTATTACTGATGAATTCGTGTCTCACGATACCTACGACTTTGTCAATAATTTAGCGGCACGCTATGGGGATAACCATAAAATTATTATATATCCAGACGCTAGTGGAGCCTCGCGTAGCACTAACGCAACGCAATCAGATGTTTCTATTATCGAGAATGCTGGGTATTATTGTGACTTTGGTAATACAAACCCAGCGGTGCGAGATAGGATAAATAGTATAAATGCGTTACTATCGCATGATAAACTACGGATTAACTCAGATACATGCCCGAATTTAGCACATTCTCTGGAAACCCAGGGATATGATAAAAAAGGCAGCCCAGAAAAATACACTGATCATCCAGCGATTGATGACTGGAATGACTGCTGTGGTTATTTAATCTATGGGAAATGGGCAGTCAATAAAAGCAGACCAGCATCAGCAAACGGATATTATTAAACTATGAACTTAAGCGAACTTGAAGCAACGCATTACGAATATAAAAAGAACTTGTCAGAGTGGCTGAAATATAAAGCGGCTTATGCGGGGACTAATGATTTAGTTGAATACGGGGCGTTACCGCGCAACACTCGCGAGAGTGAAAAGTCATGGATTGCACGAAAAGAAAATGCTTACGGCTTTAACTATACAGCTAGAATCGTTGAATTATTGAATGCTTATATTTTCCAGAAGCCAAGCAATAATGATTATGGCGAACTAGGGAGCGATGACTTTTTTCAATTGTTTCTAGATGACTCAGACCTTTGCGGACATAGCTTTGAGCGCACTATAAATGACCTGCAATTATGGGCAAGTGTGTTTGGACATGTAGGTATATTAATAGATAAGCCGCAAATTGACGGGGCTGACGCAGTAAGGACTATTGCACAAGATAAGGCTGATAATACGTATCCGTTTATCACGTCATTCACTCCGTTGAATATACTAGATTGGAAAAGCGGTAGGGTCAATGGTCGCCCTGTTTTATCATATTTAAAACTGCGTGACGATGACAACAACTACAGGGTATGGACGCGTAAAAGCTTTGAAGTATGGGGCATTGATGGAAAAACAAAAACGCCAATCTTATTAAGTAGCGGAGCGAACGCTCTAGGCGAGATTCCTTTTATTTTTATGTATAACAAAACATCGGGCTGTAAATATATTGGTCAATCAGATGTAAAAGAAATCAGCCGTATTGATATTGCTATTTTGCGCTTATTATCGGGCAGTGACGAGGTTTTTAGCCTTGCGTCATTCCCTATGCTAATGAAACCGTACCTGCCGCCTGGGGTTAAAGATGAGAATATTATTGGAGCGGCCAATGTTATTGAATTTGACCCTAAAAATCCAGATAGCAAGCCCGAATGGTTACGCACTGAGATAGCAGAGCCAATCAACGCAGTGATGATGTGGATTAATAACCTTATCACTGAAATGTATAAATCAGTACACGCAGGCGGTTTAAATGCGAATGGACAGGTAAAAAGTGGCGAATCATTAGCACGTGAATTCCAAACGCTTAATGCTTTCTTAGCCAAGAAAACCAAGCTGTCAATCATAAATACCGAAGAAAGTGTACTGTATTTCTGGCTTAAATGGCAAGGACAAGACGAGCTTTACGAAGGCGTTACAATAGACAGGCCTCTACAATTCGATATTAGCGCGCTGGTTGATGAGCTGGATAATTTTGCAGTAGCTAAGACATTAGTCAACAGCCCAACATTCGACAAAGCATTGCAAAAGGTTATCGCTAGAAAAGTTCTGGCTAATTCAACCGCGATTGATGAGGTCACCATAAATGATGAGATAGATGCGGGTGCAGTGGCATTCGATTCAGGCGATGGGGCTGATGTTAATGTCGATATTAATAACGATACCGCATAGGGTATGAAAACAACCCCGTCACGCATAGAGAAATCGCTAGACAAGCAGAGCGCGAGCAATGAAGCTGCATTAGTCCATGCTATCAAAAAGCTTGAAAATAGGGTTATAGAGCTATCTTCTGATCTACCTGCAAAGGGCGGAACATCGCGAAAATTGGCAGCGACACGAAAAATACTAAAAGAAACACGCGCTGAATTTACTAAAATATACGGCCATGCGGTTAATAATGTGCTGTCTAATTTTAAGCAGACAGACGCGCTTGTACTCGATCATTTTGGCGTGGCGACATATCAAGCAGTAACATTGGAAACATTAACATCACTCATTACCCTCAATAAATCTTTTCATGCGTCGCTTTCAGACCAAACTATTGATAAATTAAGCGCAATCTTTATAGATCATGCTATTACTGGTGGCGATAAAAATACGCTTATTGACTCAATACGCGGTGCATTGACAGGCGGTGTTGAAGGCGCAGGCAGGGCAATGGAATCGCATTCTCGCACAATAGCCCAAGATGGGCTGATGACTTATTATCAGCAATCTAACAATGCCGTGGCAAAGCAAGCGGGCGTTGATACGTTTGAATATTATGGCAGCCTAATAAAAGACTCGCGCCCGTGGTGTTCCGATCATGTCGGAGAAGTATACACGCGGGCTGAGATTGATGCTTTTGATGATGATAGTTGGGCAGGTAAAAAAGCTGGCTCAACTTTTGTTAACCGTGGTGGATATAATTGCCGGCACTTTTGGGTCGCAGTGGTTTAAAAGCCATGTCACACTTAGTTGCTCGGTTGTTATTTAATGTTATACTCACTCCAGAAACCCAGCGTAAAGCTGGTCAGCGTAGAGCTGTTTACTAAAAGAGATAAAAATGAAATTAAAATTAGATGAAAATGGAAGAGCTTTTGTAATTGATGGCAAGCCAGTTGTTGTAAAAGACGACGGGTCAGAAGTGGCTTTCGATTATATGGCTAATGTTTCAAAGATTGCTGAGCTGAAAGGCGAAGTAGACACTCTTAAAACAAGTGTTAGTGAAGCAACGGCAAAGTTTACAGCTTATGGTGATATTAACCCCGAAGATGCAGCAAAAGCATTGGAGATGGTTAAGAATATGAAAGACGGTGTTTTAGTTGATGCTACAGAAATCAGCGAAAGGCATAAAGCCGAGTTTCAGAATCAAGCTAATGTTTTTCAGGCTAAATTGGATGCTAGCAGATTAGAAGTTTCAAAACTAATCGAAGACAATCGTATAAAAACGCTTGGCTCAGCATTCGCAAATTCTAATTTCATTAAAGATAAAACAACACTGCCGGCGGATATTGCATTAGCAACATTCGGCCATAACTTCAAAATCGAAGATGGTGATTTAGTACCGTATTTGAATGGCAACCGTATCTTATCGCAAGATAGGGCGGGTGAAAATGCTACTTTTGAAGAAGGTATTACAATCCTGATTGGCGGATATGCTAATAAGGACAGTATCTTAAAGTCCCCTAATAACGGTGGCTCTGGTGCTGGCGGTGGAAACAACAACGGTGGTGGTCAAGAATCGCCAAGAACAACTCAGCAGAAATATACCTCTGGGTTGGAAAAATTAATGAAATAACATAATAGGTTAATAAATGTCTACTCAAACTTTAGCGGAAGCAGCAAAATTAATTAGCGATGAAATTGTCCAAGGCGTAGCCGAAGATATAATTACGACTAACCCCATGCTAGCTGTATTGCCATTCATCGGCTATGCAGGTCAAGGAATGATCGTAAATCGCGAAAACGCGCTAGGTAATGCCGGCGTTTATGCAGTTGGCGCAACTATCACTGATAAAGCAGCAGCTACTTACACGACTGCTATTTTTAAAGCAACTAAACTAATCGGCGATGCTGAAATGGATGGCTTAGTACAAGCACAGTCTATGGGTGCAGGCGTAGATCAGTTGGCTTTAGAGATCGGAAGCAAAGCAAAATCAATCGGGCGTTTATTCCAAACTGGAATGGCAACCGGTACAGGCACATCACCTGAGATGAACTCATTTCATACGCTTGTTGATGCAGCTCAGTACACAACAGCTTCAGCAGGCCAGGTATTATCATTGGCATTGCTTGATGAATTGCTGGACTTAGTAAAAGCAAAAGATGGCGAAGTTGATTTTATCAGCATGAACGGTCGTACTTTACGCAGCTATAAGACTCTGATTAGAGCATTAGGTGGCGTAAATGAAGTAATGGCGTTCACTATGCCGAACGGCACTACTCGTAACGTTTCTGTGTATGAAGGTATCCCTATCTTCCAGAATGACTATCTTTCTGTTGCTGAGACAGCTAACGGTGCAGCACTAACTACTGGTGCATTAACTTCGGTTTATGCGGGTGTTTTCGATGACGGCACAGAGAAGGTTGGTGTTGCAGGTATTCACCCAGTGGCTGTCCCAGCGGGTATTGTTGTTGAGAACATCGGTAACTCTGACAGCAAAGATGAGCAAATCGTTCGTATTAAGCAGTATGCTAACTTTGCATCTTTCAACCGTCGTGGTATCGCACGTCTAACTTCAATTAGCAACTAATTGAAATTATAATTACTAAGCGGTGTAAAATCCGCTTAGTCTTTAATTATTTTATGGAGCATAAAAATGGCTGTAGAAAAGAAAGTGAAAGTAAAGGCTAATTCCGACCAAGATGGCGATACAGTGATACTCTGGGGCGTTATATTTGTTCGCGATGGCAAAAGACTGGTTGCAGAGTTAGGCAGCAAAGAAGCTAAAGAGATGGCTGATGCTGGACGCGTGGTAATTATCTAATGGCTTATTCGTCTGATGCCGACCTAATAAAAGCACAAAAAGACATAATGTCTTTAGGTGTATTGAGCTGGGAGGCGCAGCATTCGGAAGCTGCTTTGATTATTGACAGAGCTTTGCGTGTGCAATGGTATGAGCCGTTAGCACGTTATCCTCGTGATGATAGTTCTGGCCTAGCGGTTAGCGGTGGCTTTACTTATGAACAATTCGACCCTGAAAAGTTGCTGGATTTATTACAGCTAAAACGGCTCTCAGTTTATAAGACGCTAGAATTATCTTATTTATCAGTAATGATGGATAGCACTGAAAACAATCCGTTTAAAATGAAAATGGAAATGTTTAAAGAGCTTTACGATATTGAGTTAGTGGCAGTTTTACAAGCTGGCATCACTTATGATTGGGATGGTTCGGGCGATGAAGACCAAGTAGAAACTAATATACAACGTGCCCCCCGTGTGATAATGCGATGACTGATATTAGCGTCACTATTGATGATAAGCAGCTTATTGATACACTGGAAAGCATGGGTCATATCGCTAGCGATGCTATTAATTTTAGTCGGTTAGGTTTAAAAGTTAAGCAGAATATTTTAAGACGCACGAAAGACGGTGTAGATATAAATAAGACTGCTTTTAAACCTTATTCGCCGTCTTATTTTATCCAAAAGTCAGTTACTCATACCGATACTACTGTAAACCTTCAGAACTCTAATAGGATGCTTGCTTCTATACAGGTATCAGCTAATGATAATAGCTCTATGTTATTTTTTGCTGATGCCGAGAATAGCGAAAAAGCATTAGTGCATAATAGTGGGATTAACGGAATGCCAAAGCGTGAGTTTTTTGGCGTTAATTCTGATGATGAAGCAGAGGTTTATGATATAGCAATCAGTGATATTCGGCAATTTCTAGGAAGCTTATAATGAATTATTTTGATATTGAGCCGTTAATAAAAGCTAGGTTAAATGAAACTGTTAACGCATTACCTGCGGGTCACGTTGTTTCATCGTATGATTTAGTTAATGTTAATGAGCAATCTCAAGTCAATCCAGCGATTCATATTTTATACAATGGTGATAATGTAACGACATCAGCGTGTAATAAAATGACTCAAAAGTTTGAACAAAAGTGGCTGATTATTGTAGTCACTAGAAATATGCGAGTAGCGGGCGAGAATAGTGCATTAGTCGACTCCGGTGAAGTTATTATGCAGATGTTAAAAGCACTGCAAGGATGGAAGCCGAGCAATGAGTTTTCACCGCTTCAACGTATTGACGCTTCAAGCTCACCAGCGTATAGACATGGGTTTTCATATTTCCCGTTTCAGTTTTCTACAAATATGATTGTTAATGGCGCAGCGTAGTTTTTTAATATTATTTAGGAGTAACGAAAATGGCAGGTGGTTTTTTAGGTTCAGGTAAAGTTTATGTTGATCGAAAGGTTGGCGGTGTTTTTCAAGGTCTAAAATTTATTGGCAACGCCACTAAGTTTGAGATAAAAGAAAATTCAGAAAAAAAGGAGAGAATCAGCAAAGGTAGAACAAATTACGGTTCTGCATTAGACACGGTTTTTGTAAAGAAGCCGGCAGAAGTAAATTTAACGCTTGATGATTTAGACAAAGATAATTTAGCTTTAGTGTTTCTCGGTAACACGTCAAACCCAAACGTGACTGGTGCATCCATCACTGATGAGGCAGTGACAGGTTATATTGGTAGTATTTTTAAGACTTCCCAGCGCAATATCAGCTCGGTTGTTTTAACAAATGCCGGAGCAACGGTAACGTATGTGCTGGACACTGATTATTCTATTATTGATGCTGATCTTGGATTAATTAAAGTGCTTACTGGCGGGCTTATTACTGATGGCTTGGCGTTATTGGTTGATTATACTTACGGCAGTATGACGAGCAATAAAGTTGAGGGTGGTACTAACTCAAATATCATTGTTAAAGTTTTGTTTGATGGCTTGAACCAGGCAGATCAAAGCAAGGCGGTCGCCAATGTTTTTGAAGCTGTTTTATCACCCACTACGGGTGTTGACTTTTTAAGTGATGATTTTACGTCACTTGAATTGGCGGGCGTTGCAAACGTACCAGCTGGCGGGACAGCAGCTTATGAAGTTGAGTTAGACGTAGTTTACGCATAACAAGAAACAGACACGCGCTATGGATGGCGCATTTATTCTAAAATTATCGAGTAGTTAAATGGCAAATCCAGTAGTTAATATTTTAATACGCGCTCAGGATAAAGCGTCTAAGTCTTTTAATTCACTCGGCAATAATGCAAAAAAAGTAGCTGGATTAATCGCTGGCTATTTTAGTTTTCAATTTTTTAAAAGTGCCGTTGAAGACGCAGCAGCTTTTGAAAAGCAGATGGATACGGTCGCTGCTGTATCTGGCGCAACGGGTGATGCGTTATTATCACTCACAGAAATTGCTAAGGAGATGGGCGCAACAACCCAATTCACAGCAATTGAAGCGGCACAAGCTCTGGAGTCATTAGGTAGAGCCGGTTTATCAGCAGCACAACAAGCAGAGGCACTTCCATCAGTCCTACAATTAGCGCAAGCGAATGGGATTGAACTTGGCCAGGCAGCTAGCTTTATCACTAAAGCCGTGGCGGGTATGGGTCTGGAGTTTAGCGATGCAGCGCGTGTTGCTGACGTTTTAACTAAAGCCGCCGCCAGTGCTAACACAAGCGTTGAGGGATTGGGTGTTGGTCTAGCTTACGCCGCTCCTGTAGCACAAAGCTTAGGACTAACCCTAGAACAAACTGTTGCTATCATGGCACAGCTCGCGAACGCGGGTATAGATGCAAGCAGGGCAGGTACATCATTGAATACAATGATGATTCAGTTTAGCGACCCTGCATCAAAATTTAACAAAGAATTATCAAACCTAGGAATTAACACCACTGACTTCAATGTTGCTTTAGTTGAGTTAGCAGCAAAGGGCGATGCCGGTAAAACAGCAATATTAGCATTAGGTAGCGAGGCAGGCCCAGCCTTAACCGCATTGTTAAATCAGGGTGTTCCAGCATTAACGGCACTCACTGGGCAGTTAGAAGGCTCAGCAGGTGCAGCAGAGAAAGCCGCAGCTATTATGAGCGGTAACTTTGACGGTGCAATTAAAACGCTGGGCAGTTCGTGGGATTCATTAAGGTTAAAACTAGCCACGCCAGTATTAGAACCGCTCACAAATATCATTAATGAAGTAAGCGCAAAATTTAAAGAGTTTGGTGCTAGCGGCGGATTAGACGAGTTTGCCAATAACATCGTACTAACCCTAAATACTGTATACATAACGCTAAAGACTACAAGCGCAGGCGTTAGATTAATATTTAATAGTCTACAGGCAGCCGTTGAAGTGCTGGCCATTGCGTTCTTGGATTCGTTTGCGCTTTTAAATAAGGCCATTGCATCGGTAACTTTCGGCGATGTTTCGCAAAGAGCCGCCGATATGTCGGCTGAGTTAAGTGCCGTCAGTGATGCTTTAAAGATCGGCTTAGCTGAAGACATAAGTGACATCGGTAGCGCATACAGCGATCTAACGACCTCTTTTGATATAACATCAACATCATCAGCCAATGCAGCAGAAAAGATAATAACAGCAAATGCGGGTGTCGTTGATAGTGAAAACGAAAAAGCCGGCACCGCTAAAGAAGTATCAAAAAGCATTATTGATGGAAATAAAAAAGCAGCCGACTCAGCAGCATTATTATTAAGTGCATCGGGAGCCTTAAAGATAGATTTAGATGAAATCAGAGGTATTGCAACAAAAACAGGTATTGACTCATCAAAAGCATTCTCAGATATTGCCGCAAGCGCAGGGTTAACTAAAGATCAGATAAGTTTGCTTGCATTGAAAACTCTAGAATTTGCAAAAACAAAAGGCGATATTGATCTATTAAAGCAGTCATTTGAAAAAGTTGGAGTTGAGGTTGAAAAGCATCCTATATTGCTGCAAAATATCATTGATAAGTATGTCCAGATGGGCGGGTCGTTAGATGATATTCCGAAAAAGTGGAGGGATATTACAGGGGCTGCGAAAGAGTCAATGGGAACTCAGATTAGCTTAATTGACCAATTGGAAGCAAGAGATAATGCGTGGCATGCTAACGCCCGACAAAATATAGCAAATCAAGAAGCCGCGTACATCGCCTCAGTTAATCGGAAGGCCGAAGCGGATAGAGCTGCATGGGAAGAAAAAGAAAGTCGCCGAACAGCCTCAACTTTTAGCCCTCATTCAGACGATACGAAAGCAGCGCTGTCCGGGCTTTCCCAGGAAGAGCAGCAAAGAATCCTTACGGAAGCAGCTAACATAGCAAACTCACCAACTGGTGGCGGGATGGCATTTGACATTCAATCTTATATCAAAGCCAATGCCGGAGCAGCACAAGCGAGATCGGTTAATGTTAATTTTAAAGCTAACAACACCACCGCAACAGCTAATTTTGGCGATCAAAACGAAGCTGATAATTTTATGAACATACTTAAAACGGCAGGGAGCGTGAGCTAATGGCAATCACTTTAGACGCAGTAACATTACCGGATGATTTAATTTGGACTGATGAGTTTACGTGGTCTCCAATCAATAGTGCTGAGAAATATACGCTCACAGGCGCATTGATTATCGAGTCAGGAACTAAATTAAAAGGAAGGCCAATTACTCTTGATGGTGATGACGGTGCAGCATGGATTGATAGAGCTACTCTGTTAGCATTAAACGCATTGGTTACAGCTAATGCTATAATGACTTTAACAACTAATGACGGTGCATCATACCAAGTAGTTTTTGATAACAAATCAAATCCACTACAGGCTAAACCCGTTATTGATTACAACTTACCCATCAGCGCTGACTTTTACACGCTAAACATAAAATTAATGGAAGTTTAAATATGGCAATTACTAAAAGTGACATTAAGTTATTAGAGTCTCAAGAGCTGTCCGATGCAATTACAGGTGGCGGGCTAATGACGCAAAATGAAGTTGTTGATGGTTCAATTAACAATCTCTTTGCAGATATTTCGCGACTTGACAGGACGACAGGGCGTGTATCATTGCGTAAAGCCTTTGCTGCGGTGCAAACAGCCGACAGCGCTGAATATTTCGGCTCTCATGCCATCATAGCTGCACCAGCAACCGACGCTGCTGTTGATGTCACCATGTTTTCAACCAGTGACGATACGGACAAAAGACCCAGCGCACAAGCTGAGATTGAAAGTTATGTAATCCAAAGCACAGCTATCCAGCAGAACCTATTCGGAGTTCACCCTGCTGGAATCTCACAAATAACATTAATCAGTATTGTTGGTCAATCAAAGTTGATTATTGGAGAAACCTATAAACTTGTTGAAGATTTTGAGTTAGCAGGCGAGTTTGGTCAGTTTGTTAAAATTTCAGGCATTACTATTACTACTACTGTATTCACTGATTCGTTAGGTTCGTACTCGCTTGATTTAATCGTGCTTGATATTACTGAGCCGTTACTTTCTACGTTTCATGGCGGAGTACAGGATAGATACACTGTATACAGAGATGCAAGTACGACTGTATTTAGCACAACATCCAGCGCAGCATCTAGATATTACGGTATTAGACCAGTCAGCGCGTCTAGTGCGGCTCTTGACACTACTATTAATGTCAATTCGATATTTGCCCAAGTAACACCAGCGGCACAAAGTGAAAGTATCTTAGCTGATGCGATAGTGGGTGGTGAATTAGTCAGGCCGGTTCAGAGTGGAAATACTGCTTTCGGAGTGAGAATTAACTATGACCTAATTGCAGATGGTGTTACGCAGTTTTCTTTAGGCTCTGGAGTTATCAAGGGAAGCGTTGTAGTGAGTGGGCATGTTTCGGCCACAGAGAACGATGATGGTACTTTCTCAATAACATCCAACACGGGCAACTGGGTTAGGTCTATAACTATAGATTACGTGGCTGGCGTAGTTAGCTTAGTAGGAAATACAACAATCACCCTTGCTAGCCAGCTTTACGCTACATTTACATTTAAACCAGCTACCGCCATCTCAGATGTATCAGATACAGCCGCTATTGATGTAACAACAGGCACAAGAGCATTAAACTACGTTAAAACACTGAATCCTATCCCAGCGCCATTTACGCTATATATTGATTACATGGCGCAGGGTAATTGGATTAGGCTATCTGATATTAACGGCGACGGCATTCTAGGGTCTGAAACCACTGGCGTTGGTGCTGGTACTGTAAACTTCACTACCGGCACGGTATCAGTAACGCTAGGGGCATTGCCTGATGTGGGAAGTAAAATATTATTCGGATGGGGCGGTACTCAGCATTATGAGATTAGAAGTGATGCGGAAGTTAAAGAATCATACATAGAGCATACTGTACCTGAAGCAGCTATTGTCCCATTATCATTAACAATCACATGGATGTCCGGTGGCGTTACTAAAACAGCAACGGATGATGGGTTAGGGGCCATTAGTGGAGATGCAACTGGCGGAGTTATTTACTCGACAGGCGAGGTAGGTTTCTTACCTGCAACATTACCAGACCCAAACGCAACGATTACCTATGATTACGATTACGGGGTTGTTGAGCAGGAGGTGTTTACACCAACAAGAGATGGCGCTGGAAATATTACGCTCAACATGACTAACGCCAGTGCTATAAAGCCCAACAGCGTTGAGGTTACGTTTGATTTAACTACAGTCGATAGAACGCATACAAATATAGTCAAAGTCAGATGGGATGTCAGCGAGGGTATTTCTAGATATGACATCGACAGGACATCATCAGCATCCACAACAAGAGCAAATGTCAGTATTATTGATGATGGCGCAGGAAGTTTTGGTTATGATACTTCATCATCAATAACCTATACAGCGAATGGGGTTATTATTATATCTCCACAGCTTAATATTAATCATACTTCATACAGCCCCCTTCCTAGTTATAAAAACTGGTCCACATCAAGCACACTTGATTATTTCGTAGACGCATCAACAGTAACAGTAAATTATATTCTTGATAGCGCAACACCAACAACAGCACAAAGTACAATACCATCTCCATCGTTATTGATTTATCTTTGTCCGACGGTTGAAAATAAAGTGATCCCAAAGTCAATGCGCTTTACGCTATCGGAACATACATATATTGATAGACTAGGAAGCGTTTATAGATACCCTACCTCTGACACATCAGGCGCAGGTACATTATCTGGAACGATTGACTATGCATCTTCATTAGTCACGCTCACGGATTGGGGGATATATGTCAATGGCTGGGGGACTCCACAGCCAGGTACATCAACGATTGCCGTGCAGTCTCTATTGACTCAATATGGCGACTGGACAAACTACGAAACACTCTTTAGGACTGCGGGCGCCCCACTTAGACCAGCATCATTTTTTGTTAGTGCAAATAAAGCCAGCGATGGTACTCTAATGAGTGATAGTGCAGATCAAAATGGCATTTTATATACTGCGGATTTAGCTGGTACGATTGATGTTAACAATGGTATTGCACGTATTAGATATGGTCGCTTGGTAACAGCAGCAGGGAATGAAACACAAGACTGGTACGATATTTTAAATTTAGAATATGACGAGTATGGTGCATTAACGGGTGAAGTTTGGCAGCCTGAGTACGTTGTACCTAATTCATCAATCTATAACGCAGTTATCTTCTCATCCATCCCTGTTGACGCTTCGATTGTGGGGATTAACCCAGCGCGTTTGCCGTCAGATGGTCGCGTACCTATCTTTAACAAGGGTGGCGTAGTGGTTATCCATGAAACTGAATCTGAGTCGATGCCGGTCGGTTTAATCGCAGCACAGTCAGTCGTTTTAACTAACACAGATTATTCATTAATTGAGCTTTACGATCAAGATAAAAAACAGGTAGATTTTCTACTTTACACAGTGGACTTAGCAACAAGTACAGTCACTATGGCTAGTCCCCTTGATTTATCCGCATATTCTGAGCCGCTTGTTGCTTATAAGCGTTTAGAAGATATGAAAGTGCTTTCTGATGTGCAGATTAATGGTGAGTTATCGCTTACTTCACAGCTTTCAAATGCCTATACTCCAGCGGCCTTTGTTTCTAGCGCATTGTTATTCGGCGACCTAGCAAGTCGTTATAATACATTATTCGATCAAGCAACGTGGACAGGTGTTTTCTCTGATGAACTTATTGGTACACAAGCCAACGGCACATACAATGACTTATCATTTCCGCTTTTAATACAGAATGATTCTGCGATTAAAGAGCGTTGGGCGTTACAATTTACAAGCTCAACCGGGTTCAATATCATTGGTGAAAAAGTGGGGATCATCGGCACGGGTACAATAGCAAGTAATGTCGCGCCAATTAACATTATTTCAGGACTGCCATATTTTACGCTTGACTTTAACGGCTTCGGAGCAGGTTGGAGTACGGGTAATGCAATTCGATTTAATACCACTGCTGCCAATTCTCCGATCTGGTTTAATAGAACCACCATGCCGAGCAATGATACATTAGACCCCACCGATGATTTCATAGTCCAGATTCGCGGCGATGCGAGCTAGTGGTTTTAATTGTTGGTAGCTTTTCATCGGTTCATAAAAACGCCCATTCAGTCGATAGTAAAAAAACGATTGACTGGGTTAGCGCGCCTAGAAAAACCAATAATATAAGTATCATTTATGATAAAACACTACTGGTTGATTATCAAATATCAGTGCTGTTTTCTAAAGTACCTGATAAAGATAATCATTTAAAAGTTATCTGGAGTAATAATAATCAGCCATTAGATAATATAATTGCTATTAAGAATGGCGGCTTATTTAGCGTTGATAATATTAACTCTTACGTATTTGCTGACTTTGCTGAGCAGCTAGATAAGTCAAAGCGTATACAATACAGACCCGTCTTATTGTATAAAGACATAAGCAAAAGAGGCGTTATCGGTAAATTATTGAACTACGATAATTTAACGGAATCATCATGGGGAATGCCAGCACCCCAGCAAATACATTCATCAATAGCATGGGATAAAAACTTTACAGCCAGGCGCGGTATAGTAATTGATACTAATCCTGTCGTTATCATTCCGCCAATACCCCCCCCATCAAACTTAATCCAGCAGGTTTATTTTATTATGCACAGTTTAGCGATTGTCGTTCTACCAGCACGTACACAGATTGATGTGACAGGGCTTAGTGTATCTATTGATATTGATGCTTTTGCATGGCTTTTGAATATGCAAGTTGCAGATGGCATTGAATTAATACGACCAGACATTAATGGTAATAAAGAAGTTGAAATAAATGTTGATGGTTATGTTTGGGAATTTATCATTGAAAGCTACACGGAAAATAAAGAGTTCGGTGATAATTCATGGACGGTGACAGGGCGATCTAAAACAGCCTACCTGACTACTCCTTATAAACTACCCGTCAGCACAACTTACACCAGTGCGCTTAATGCTGCTCAAATCATTGATACAGAGCTTGTCGGGTCAGGATTTACGGCATCTTATGACACAGTGGATTGGTTAGTTAGTGCTAACGCATTTAGCTATCAAAACTTAACGTCAATGCAGGCTATAAAGCGTGTCGCCGATGCTGTGGGTGGCGTTATCTTGCCACACCAGACATCAAATAGCATTATCATTAACCCTCGCTACCAGTCGTCCCCCTGGGATTGGCTAACAGCAATACCAGAAGCAATCTTAACCAGTGACGTTATTATTAAAATGTCAGGAAACTGGCGACCTAGACCGGATATTACCGGTGTGTATGTGAGCGGTAATACAACAGGCGTTGAGTGTTTTGTAAAAAGAACGGGTACAGCAGGGGCTGATCTTGGCGCACAATTCATTGATAATTTAATCACACATCAAGATGCGGGCAGAGAGAAAGGCCGCAACATTATCTCCAATCGTGGCAAGCAAGAAGTAATAACGATTGAGCTACCGATGCTGCCGGTAGGACAAACGCCAGCAGTTTATAAATGCGGTGATTTATTAGAGATTGACGAAGGCGCATTAGGCGTATGGCGGGGCATAGTGCTTGGTACGAGCATTAGTGCAAGCGCAAATGGCGGAGCGATTACAGCAACACAAACGCTTTCAATTGAAAAGCATTACGGAAATATCTAATGGCTATTATAAATGTATCGCGACAACTAAAGGAAATTTTAGCTGAAGCACCGACGCTAACAGGTACAGTCACAGCCATTAATACAGATGGCACTAGCACTATCACAATGACAGGCGGAGGTACTTTGATAGCTCTGGGTGTTACTGTTGCAGTGGGTAAAGTTGCTTATATTAAAGATCAGGTAATCGTAGGTGAGAGCCAGTCTCTCACCTTGTTCAGTTTAGATGTTTAGCTAATCATTAGTATTTAGCCCATTTCCGTTTCTCTGCTATATTTTCTATGAACGATAGTTTTAAGTGCCGCATTTCTTCTTTGATGATTATTGGGTCAATCCCCCTATCAACTAAATAATTGAGTCGAGCATTTGATATTATTGCCTTGCGCTGTTTATCGTTCATTTATTCCTCTTTTCGTAAGCCATCGTTGTACGAATTTCTTGCTCTAAGATAGCGTCTAACCCGTACGCAGACATGTGAGCTATATAATTAGAAATAATTGAATTTCTCTGTGTTTTCAATATCTTCCTGCGCTTCAGTAGTTTGTCCATATCTTTTCTAAAGTCATCTTCTGATACCATTTTAACCGCTCCTATTCGATGAACTTATGGCCGCCAGAGGTCAGAGCCTTTTTAATTGCTTCAGCGATAAAAGCCTTGGTTCTTATGTCTTTTGTTGCACAGTATATATTCACATTACGCATCAGCTCTTTACCAACTGCGACTTGTTTAGTTTCTATTTTCTCATTCATTTTATTCTTCCCATTCGATTAAAATTGTATCAATATAATCATCGCTATCATACGCGACCCCTTTTGCTTCATGCCTACTTACGTATACACCACCGATTCTTATCTGGCCGTATTTGTCTTTGTACACGTTAGCCCAACGCGAATGCGTTTCTATACTTAGCATAAGATCTAAACCGGATTCTTCATCGCCTTCTAGATATGATCCATCAGCGCAATGTCTTGTTACCCTGCCTAAACTATCAACTACCACAATAGGCTGCTCATTTTTATTCGCATCTTCGAGATATATAAAATCATGTACCTCAACAAGCCCACCTCGATCACTGAATACCACACGATCTGGATTATCAACTGCGGTTTCTAAGTCAAAATCTTTCATTTTCTTACTCCTCTTTTGTTATTAATGAGGCTAAATTATATATTTAAAACTTAAAAAGGTAAAGCTATTTTTTATTTAATGATAATATTTGTTCTTTTGCTGCTTCAAAACCTTTGCAGACCAGGACTGTATAACCCACATTTTTTAAATAAGAGACGATTGTTTTCTGATCTGGTGATAGTGATCCACCTTTTGTTCTTTTCATCTCAACCCAAACTCTCCACTCAGGTATAAACAGATCAGGGATGCCTTTCACTGTGCCTTCCACTTTTAATGCCATAGCCGTTGATTTACTCCGTTTTCCTCCATTGGGTATGGAATGGATTAAAACCCCTGGATGAGCGCGTCTGAACCATTGGACAAACATCGCTTGTTCCCACGATTCAGTGGGTATTCTCTCTGGTTTTTTTATCATAATTTCTCCTAAAATGGTATTTCATTAAAATATCTCGGGCAAGAATTCACCGTTGCTGCAAATTCTTCGGGTGGTGTGGATTTAAAATGCGTACAGAATGAATCATCCTTGTCGAAATAAGAACAGGTATGACAGCACTTAGGCATCCGTACTGATAGTGAATCCCAATATTTGGTGACAAAATCTGGTTCTTTATACATCGCTCCAACTCCTAGTTAATACCCTGTTAAACCGGCCATCTTTCCTATATTCTATTGATGATGGATGTTGTCCTGATTCTTGCAAGCCTATTGCAATATAATCAAGTGATGAAAAATCACTATCGTTATACGTGCCAGATTTAAAAGAAATTTCTTGAAGTAATTGCCTCGCTTTTGATCCGGCATAACCATCATGGGTAACGCATAGATACTCAGTGACAGGTTCGTCAGATAGCACACCATAATAAGTGACTGCCAGCATTTCCTTGCCGGATGCTTTTGATATATGCTTCCTCCATGTCCAACTGGTGACCTCTATCTCTGTACCTTCTATCCCCATGATATCATCATTTCTCAGGTTTAGTCCGGGTGCTTCTGGCTCTGGGAATCCCTGCAAACAGTTTGGACAAACACGCGCAGATAAATGTACAATCTCTCCGCAATTCTCACATATTTTTACCGGTGCTTCGCCCGTACCTTCACCTTTCTTGTTCGGCGGCCTGATATTAGTTATCGGCCCATGCGTTTCAACCACACCGGCAAAGTCCAGAACTAGGCAATGGTCTGTGTGCGATTTAGGGCGCATTCCCCTGCCTGCCATCTGAACATACAGGCTAGCTGACATTGTTGGCCTGAGCATAGCGATAAGGTCTATATCTGGGTAATCAAAGCCTGTCGTTAAAACATTTGCATTCGTTAACGCTTGTATCTTACCTGTTTTAAAATCCTCAATGATTTGCGCTCTTTCTTTCTGCTTTGTCTCTCCAGTAATACACTCAGCAATAACGCCATTATCAATCAATATATCTCTTATATGTCGGGCATGGTCCACCCCAGAGCAGAAAAACAACCAAGCTTTTCTTGTCTGTGCAAGTCTAATCACTTCCTGCACCACCTCGTTATTAGTCTGGTCATTATCAACTGCCGCATGAAGTTCAGACTCTATAAACTCACCGCCTCTTTTATGAACCTGACTTGTATCGAGCTTGGTACTTGTTGTCTTTGATCTCAGCGTTGATAAAAACCCTTTAAATATCAACTGTTCAATGCTGACAGGATCAATCAAGGCATCAAATAAAGCGGGTTTATCTGTAATCAATCCATGCCCCAGTCTAAAAGGTGTAGCAGTCAGCCCAATAACTCTCAATGATGGATTGATAGCGAGTAAATCATTTAATAACGCCCTGTATCCCCCTTCATTCTTATGGCTGACAAGGTGGCACTCATCAATAATAACCAGATCAATATGCCCTATCTGTTCTGCTTTATTTCTAACAGATTGAATGCCTGCAAAAGTGATAGGCTCTCCGAGCTGCTTCTTTTTGAGACTAGCTGAGTAAATCCCCAAGGGCGCACCTGGCCAGTGCTCCCTCATTTTCTCTGCATTTTGAGATATTAATTCCTTTACATGGGTCAACATTAATACACGGGTTTCAGGCCAGCTATGGAGTGCATCATTACATAGAGCGGCAACTATATGGCTTTTGCCTGATCCCGTAGGTAACACCAAGCAGGGATTCCCTTCATTTCCCGCACCGAACCATTTATATAAATCATCAATAGCGCGCTGTTGATACTCTCTTAATTTCATCCCGCCACCTTTCCCTTAAATGTTTCCCTCAATTCTTCAAATCCATCCTCGGGGTGAGCGCAATAATGTGGGTTCGCTAGTATCTCTGAGGACCTGTATCCTGCCTCGCCATTAATGACATCAGCCCCTTCAATCACATAAATAGCACTGCTATCAGTCCCGTCTTTTCTCTGGTACGGGACAAGATCAGGATGTAGCACATGTGAATCACAGCCGGTATGCTGGTAATCAACAGGAATTTTATCTACTTTATGCAGCTCGCACCGCCAAGTACTATCCTGCATTGGCGTTGAATGAGCGCAGGTTCTACAATTAACATGCTTTGTTGTTTTGGTTTTGTGACAAAACTCATGAGCGGAACAGAACTTGCACTCATACCAGCTAGGGTCTGAACTTAAAGGCTCGGGCATCCTATCCAGACCAACAATTCTATGTCCACGATCTATATATTTCTGTGCAAATTCTTTGTCTAATTTTATCCGTTCAGTATAGATACGATCATCATTCTTGCAGACTGCATAATATAATGCTCTATCTACTTCAGCACCCAACATATATACCTGCATTTGAACATAATGCAGCGGTTTAGATTTCTGTACCCCGTCTTTGAGTACATCGTTAAAAGATTTCAGCGCGTGTGTCTTTGCTTCTAGTATGTGCTTGGTATTCATTGCCCCCGGTACACCGAAAGAAATAACCCCGTCCATACTACCTGAAACGTGGAAACCGAAGTCAACTCTCATCTGGTTAGATGTGGTGTTATCTATATGCACACCCATCGCTCTTAAGTCAGAAACAATCGTTTTTTCTTCGTTATGACCACGCCTGAACAGTCTTAGTATCCTGCCTGGGAACTGCTCCTGTACCGCCCAGCGAAAGCCAAGCCATAAGTATCGCTCGCAATTATGCCCCAGTCCTGAAACACCCATATGGGGTCTAGGTTTTTCTTTTCTTGCTTCGTGTGCTGCGTCAATAGAAGCTTCAACGCTATTATCCATCTCTGGTATTTTCATATCATGCCCCAAAATAATAAAGGTGAGGGGATTTCCCCCCCTCACACAACTTCCTTACTTAGCCATTTGCCCACGGTGGTGCTTCTGCTGTTGCAGCTTTAGGTAATACCGGCATCGAACCTGCAATAGCTTTAAAGCCATTAACATCGTTTGATGGCGCATACTGGTCTGTGCCAGGATTAAGTTTTAATTTAATAGATAAATCGCCTCCGATAAGCTGGTCAGTATCGCTTACTTTAGTTAATCCAATGGCGCGCATGACATTACCTAGTTGCTGCCGGCCTATTTCTTCTGCTTTCGGATTAGGGTTCTTGATATTTAGATTACCAAAAACAGTCCGTCCTTGATGTGATGGGCCGGTGATTTCGTACTTAATAGCGATGTATTCGCCTGTCCCTGCTTTTGTCTGACGTACTTCTGCACCGGAGATATGGGCTGTATACCATCCGACAGGCAGAGGCTCAAAGTTATTCGTTTCAACAGGCAGTTCGTCTAAGTTAATTTCTATTTCTAAGAATGACATTATATTTCCTTGGTTATTTTAAATGAGGGTCTGCCTGGCTTAGATGTCACTGCATCTAAAAGCGGGCCGGTTATCTCTTCTGAGCTATTCATCCATGCTTTCATATCAATAGTGGGCGTCCACTTTAATAAATAAGATAGATGGTCTGACAGCCCATTTTCTGCTGCAAGTTCTTGTACTAATTTTGCATCCACTTTGCGCGTGATTCTACCGGTCACTTTGATAATATATCCAGATGATTCAGTCGTATCAACGCCTTCTAAACTCTCCTTAATTCCGATGAGTGCTACCATCTTATCTTCTACTTCTCTCCTTTTTTTTATCGCTTCCACTTCCTGTTCTTTAGAGCGAACCCATAACCGAGTTAACTCTTCAAATTCATCCATTACTCACCTCCAATTTTTGTAATGATTTCACCAATATCCGGTTGCTCCCATGATTGAAGCTTTCCTGATCTGTCTTTTGCTAACCACAAGCCATCTGAGTCACACATCAAAGCTCTCTGGGCAACACCGTCAGCATCTTTTTCAACTCTTAACGCAACAACTAAGTCAAAGAAGTACGGCAATGCTTGACCCACCTTGTTACCGGCCATGGATGGCGCGTAGAGCATCCTTCCTGACTCATCTTGTGATTTCTCTACCTTGGCTGTCATTAATACATTCTTACCCTTAAGGTCACGGAATGAACGTATCAGAGCTAGCATTTGCACGGCCATCTCGCCATACGCTGCACGACCGTCTTTGGTCAGTGTTTTTTCATGTATTAAAATCACTTCTGATATTTCAGACAGTGAGTCTATAATGACAGAATCATACTTTTTACCTTCTTTGGAAATAAGCCAGGTGTATGCTTCCTTTAAATCATCCATGCTTTTTACTTCTATATAAGGAATGCTTGCATCTTTTATCGATAATAAGCCCCCCTCTGCACTGATAATGACAGGGTTTGGCATAGTAGTGGATAGCGTTGTCTTACCAACACCTGCATGACCGTATACTAATATCTTTACACCGTCAGAATGCGTGTCCGATGTGTTTTTTAAATTTATAGCCATCTTATTCACCTTTGTTATGAGCCTGTTGGAGAATTCCGGTTAGCTCTTAGGAGGTATTATAAACAATAAAAAATTAAAAGCAAACATTTTATTATAAATAAGCTATAATAAACTCCATATTATTTTTAAGTTCGATAACAAGAGGGTCATAAGGTGATGAAACTAGAAGATATACGCACTCAACTAAAAGATAGACGAGTTTCAATGGTAGCAAAGGAGACTGGCTTACACTTCAATACGATCAGGACTTTGCGCGATAATGAAGATGCAAACCCCACTTATAAGGTAATGCAAGCGTTGACAAAATACTTGGGGGAAAATCATGTCTGATATTACTGGAGCCATGAATGGGCCTTTTACTATAGAAGAGAAATTTATAGAAAGCCCAGAAAACCAATTAAGAAATGCCATGCTAGATGCTGGGATTGAACCCCCTAGCGCACTTTATCTGGATGGCAATATCCACCGCTTTAGTACGAACTCAAAGGGACAACCAGGACACGGCGATAAGCCTGGCTGGTATGTTTGCTTCAGTGATTCCATACCTGCGGGGCGGTTCGGTGATTGGCGAGCTGGTATTGAAATGTCATTTCGCGGGGACATTGGCAGAAAATTTACAGTCGCTGAAGAAATGGTGCATGCCCGTAGACTCTCAGAAGCAATGGCGCAGCGTGATCTGGAGCGTGATAAAAAGCACGAACTGACAGAAAAGGTTGTTGAAAAGATTTGGGATAATTGCCTTGAATCCGACCCACAGCACCCTTACTTACAGAAAAAACGCATCCAAAGTCACAGATCAAGAGTGACGGGCGATGGTCGTTTAGTTGTTCCCTTGCGAGATATAGATGGTGCGATCTCAACCCTTCAATATATCTCAGGCGATGGCTCTAAGCTCTATCACAAAGGTGGTTCGACCTCCGGTAAGTTTTGGACAATCGGGAATAACGACAACTTTAAAACCCTGTACATCGCTGAAGGGTTCGCAACAGCAGCGACTATCCATGAGCAGACCGGTGATAACTGTATTGTTGCCTATTCTGCATCTAATCTCGTGCCTGTAACAGGTTTGATTAGAGAAAAGTATGGAATAGCACTGGAAATAATTATCATCGCTGACAACGATGCTAGTGGAGTAGGGATGAAATATGCAGAAAAAGCTAGTGCCACACACGGGGCTAGAATTGTCATGCCCCCCAATGAGGGTGATGCCAACGATTTTGTCAATGCGGGTGGTGATTTCATGAACCTGGTGTCACCAAGGTCAGATGAATGGCTTGTCCCAGCAGACGATTTAAGTGCGCAACCCGCTCCATTAAAATGGATGGTGAGGGGCTGGATACAAGAAAATGCGCTTATCATGGTGCATGGCCCGAGTGGTGGCGGAAAGACATTCATGGTGTTAGACCAGTTATTATCTATTGCAGCAGGATTGCCAGACTGGGCAGGGTGTAAAGTGAAAGCTGGGACCGTGGTTTACTTTGCGGGAGAGGGTCACCACGGTTTGCGAGGTAGAATTGCAGCTTGGAAACACCATAACATCGTAGATACGTTGGATATGTGGGTCAGCAAAGACGGTTGTGATCTGAATACACCTACTGGCTATCAGCGCGTCAGAGAGAGTCTTATAAAATTAACATCACCTCCTAAAGTCATTGTCTTTGACACACTACATCGTTTTTTATTAGGTGACGAGAACTCTGCACAGGACGCTAAAACAATGCTGGACGCTTGCAGTTTATTAATGAATGAGTTTCTCTGCTCTGTGATATTAGTTCACCATACTGGCGTGTCCTCGGAAGCACAGCACAGGGCTCGTGGCTCTTCTGCCTGGCGCGGGGCATTGGATATAGAAATCAGTATTGTGCCAGGGGATGAGGCCAGTCCGATGGAAATACACCAGAAAAAATCAAAGGACGCTGAGCTTGCGCATTCTATTTACGCTAATTTAGAAGGCGTGGATATACCAGGCTGGCGAGATGAAGATGGCGAGCAAGTATCCAGTGCCGTTTTAGATATTGTGGCAAACCCTAAAGAAGGGAAAAAGCAAGACCGGATGAAAGACAAAAAAGAAGAAAATCTCAATAAATTTAAAAAGTATGTTGAGAGAGCATTTTTTGCCAGTCATTGTGAGCTAAGAGATGGCCTTCCCTATGTGAGCAGATCGGCGATTCTTGAACTGTTAACCAAGGATAAAATTGGAAGTGAGCGAACCATTGAGAACTGGATGTGCCCTGGAAGGAAGGGATCAATGATAAATGTTCTCATCGAAAATGAAGATATTACACCTTTTGAGCAGGGTTATAAAGTCACCGGAGTGGAGCTTTCAACCCTATTACTATTATTAATGTAGGGTTGAATATGGGTAAAAAAGGGCTAAAAACCCCCTCAAAACGTGTTTAGGGGGCGTGTTAAAAAATAAGGCTGTTAAGTGGCCTATTTTTAGGAAAACCCCCTTGTACCCCCTCATGGAATTAAACTCTGGAGGCACTATAAATACTGGAAACCCCCTCACCCCCTCTTTAAAGAAACGCGCACAGGGGGTCAAAATTGACAAAGACAGTCAACAACCCCCCCCCTACTCTCTCCTACTTAAGTAGGAGAGATAGGAAGGGGGTTTGATTGTGGGGCTTTTGTAGAGGCTTATCAATGTTTAATTAAAATAATACTTTACTTTTATTTTTACTGTAGTATACTAGAACCGTACCAAGAAAAAACCAACTAACAACAACCGAGGAAACAGAATGAAAAATGTAATCAAAGCAGCCATCGTAATCGCAATGATCTCATCAGCACCAGCAGCACAATCCGGTGATTATGAGAACGATTATTATCAACGCCAAATGTTAAGAGCTGTACGACAAGGAAATGCAGACAGAAGAAGGGAAGCAATAAATCGGAGGTCGGCCCAAATCTCTCGAGACAACAAAGCTGCCGATAGAGAAAGAAACCGCCGACAGGGATTGGGATTTCAAAATCAAAGGTATTATAATCCGAATCGTTATACATGGTGATCAAAAGCGACAAATAATAATTAAAATAATTTTGAGGATATAAAAATGAAAACAAATGTTAGCAAAAATGATTTTGTAGATAGCGAACCGTTAGACTGTTTCAGTTACGAGGCCAGAATCGCGCTGTGGGAGTATTTTGAAGAGTATGAGTATGGTACAGGCTATGAACTGGATTTCGACCCTGTAGCGATACGAGGTGAGTTTGTAGAATATTCAAGTATTGAAGACTTTTGGGAAGATTATAGCAGAGATGAATATACCACCTTACAGGCCCTAATGGATTACACCACGGTTATTGAAGTTAATGATAGTTGTTTCTTAATTGAGGCATTCTAAAGATGAGAATTAAACACGACTATGTACACTTACCTACCTATTCTGAGCGTTTTAAGCTATCTACAAGGCTTTTTCAGCGTCTAGCTAAAGTTCGGCAAGGGATTTTTATTTTCGTGGCTATAACGCTAATTTTGGCTGGCGAGTCAATTGCTGATGTATTGGCTGACTGGATATTAATATAATGTTTACAGAAATACCAGCTTCTCCTCGAAGCATTGCACAGAGAAAGCCTGTTTACGGCATTGGTACTAATGATGCTGATTACCTTACCAAGATAGAAAGAAATGGTAAGCGATACATGTGCCCTTTCTATACCAAATGGAAAGGCATGCTTGAACGCGGGTATTGCCCTAAGCTCCATAAACAACAACCCACTTATGCTGATTGCTCTGTTGCAGAAGAGTGGCATTTATTTAGCACCTTTAAAGACTGGATGCGGTCTCAAAACGGTCTTGGTCTTGAGCTGGATAAGGATATTCTGTTAATTGGTAATAGAATTTACTCACCTGAGACCTGTTGCTTTGTTACTCGACAAATAAACGGCCTTCTTAATGATCATGCCGCTGCGCGGGGTGAGTCCCCCCCAGGCGTTTGCTGGGATAAGAAGGCAAGTAAGTACCGGGCTCAGATAAGAATTCACGGTAAAAAAACGTTTATAGGACTCTTCACTACCGTTGAAGCGGCTGAGCAGGCATACAATGCAGCTAAAAAAGCATATATCATCGCGTGTGCTCAAGATCAACTACCGCACATAAAAGCGGGTTTATTAAGACATGCTGAGAGGTACACATGAAATATCCTATTCAATTTGAAACGCTTGGGGAGAAGCTTCTCTATTTCGTATCTGAATCTGAACCAAAAAGAAGAGAAGAAATAGAAATTCAAAAATATAAGCTTACGAGTCTTAAACAAGAAACATGGAACAGTATTAGTAAGGGTCTTATTGCTGACATCGGAGGGTATTTGTACCTTAGCGAGCATGGAAGAGCAAAACTGGAAGCGATAAAAAATAAAGATATGACTAAATTCAGTCAAAAACGTGTGCTTTCTGCTTTCAGGCTGCACGATAACTTTACTATTAGAGATGTTCTCTACCAGCTACATGTAGAAGAAACCCCGGTTAGGATGAACACTGTCAGGACCAGACTACGTGCGCTGATAGGTCTGGGGAAAATAGTGCGTGTGGGCGTTGGTGAGAAGAAGCAAATCTTGTATGCCAAGGCGACTACCGATAAGGGGCGAGAAAGGCAAGACTCTGCCGGTGTACAATTGAGAATCAGGAAAGAGGCACAAACTAAACAACGTTTAATTATTAGAGATTTTCAGATCGCATTGCCTGGTACACTCACAGCAGAAAGAGGCGGGTGCGGAGAAATAGTAATGAGGAGAAAAATTTATGGATAATCGAGATATGGTATTGACCACTATTTTTGTATTGTTAATGCTATTAATATTCGTCCCTCATGATTCTAGAGCATCAGAATCTGGCAGCAAGGATTTGAGCCGCCAAAATATCATTGACAGAAAATAAAAGTGGTGATAATATCAAAGGTAATTAACTTCTCCTCGATGTTGATTTAGTGACCCCTCTGGCCGAACCAAGTTTTAAAGCTTGTGTCTCGGCCTTTTTTTTGATATAAATAAACTATGAATACAAAATTAGAGATAATTTACAAGTCAGAGACTGACATCACGCCATATATCAATAACACCAGGACTCACAGCCCTGAGCAAATAGAGCAGATAAAAAGCAGTATTAATGAGTTCGGCATGTGTTCTGCTATCGGAATTCACAATGGCTCCATAGTCTATGGACATGCACGATTCATCGCCCTCAAACAACTTGGTTATACCGAGTTCCCCACGCTAGACCTGTCACACCTCTCCGATGCCCAACGAAAAGCCTATATCATTGCTGATAATAACCTGGCGATAAATGCTGGCTGGGATAATGAGCTATTGAAAATTGAACTGGGTGGATTGGAGGACCTTGAATTTGATGTAAGATTGCTCGGATTTGATGATGGGTTTATGAGCGGTCTAAACTTAGAGGTAGAACATGGTACTACTAATGCAATGGATGAATGGACAGGAATGCCAGAGTTTACACAAGATGATAAAACATCCTTCAGGCATTTAACCGTTCATTTTGCGAATAATGATGATGCTAATGAATTCTTTAGCATTATTGGTCAAAGTAATACAGACAAAACAAGATCAATTTGGTTTCCAGAAGCAGAGATAGAAACGACAGCAGATAAAGAATATTCATAATGAATCAGTTCCCAATATACATTCCCAGTAAAGGAAGAAGTGAGTATATGGTGACAAGTAAAGCACTGACCAGAATGGGAGTGGATCATTATGTTGTTGTAGAACCTGTAGAACGCCCAAAGTATCTAGCAGCAATAAAGAAAATGAAGCTGAAAGCTAGTATTGTTGATCTTAATTATTCGTTTAAAGAGGATTATGAGCTTTGCGATAATTTGGGTCTAGAGAAAAGCACTGGGCCTGGACCTGCTAGGAATTGTGCGTGGGATCACTCCAAAAGAAATGGTTTTTCACATCACTGGGTGATGGATGATAATATAGCAGGATTTAATCGGCTGAATAAAAACCTTAAAGTGCCTTGCAGAACTTCAGAATTGTTTACTGCAATGGAGGATTTTATATTACGTTATAAAAACATCGCGATGTCTGGGCCAAACTATTTCTTTTTTTCACCCAGAAAAGTAAAGCAAGAGCCATTTGTAACAAATACACGCATATACTCATGCAATTTAATCCGTAACGATTTGCCATTCAGATGGAGAGGCCGATACAATGAAGATACTATACTCTCACTAGATATGCTAAAAGCAGGATGGTGTACGGTTCAGTTCAATGCATTCTTACAAGATAAAATGCAGACCCAAAAATTAAAGGGTGGTAATACATCTGAATTTTATCATGCAGAGGGAGTAGTTGAAGAAGGAAAGAAATATTCAGACACTGGCACAATAGCTAAGTCAATGATGCAAGTAAAGGTTCATCCGGATGTTTCTAAAATAGTCCATAAATTTGGTCGTGTCCATCACCATGTTGATTACAGTTCCTTTAAAAATAACAAATTAATCAAATACGATAATGCAGTGATAAGGGATGGTATTTATAATTATGGGATGGAGTTGAAAAAGAAAAATGGTTAAAAAATACACTAAAAGAAAGGAGGTCACGATATGGCCAAAGCAGTAGGAAGGCCACTGATTAAGATAGATTGGGAGCTGGTGGATAGAATGTGTGGTATCCATTGTACCGGTGAAGAACAAGCAGGGATGTTGTCGATTGATTATGATACTTTGGATCGTGCTTGTCAGCGTGAAAAGGGTGTAAATTTTGCGGAGTATTTCAAGCAAAAGAGTGCTAATGGTAAGATGTCATTGAGGCGCAGGCAGTACACAGCAGCGATGGAAGGGCAACCGACCATGATGGTGTGGCTAGGTAAACAGTGGCTAGGTCAGACAGATAAGATAGAGTCTGATTTGAATGTTTCAGGTGGACTCAAAATTAGCTGGGACGAATGACCCCTGTTAAAATACCCTTTAAACCAAGACATCAACAGAAAGATTTATATGTCACATCAAAGCGTTTCAATGTCAACGTATGCCATAGACGCTTTGGCAAGACAGTTTATGAGATCAACAAACTAATCAGAATGGCTCTGACTTGCGAGCTTCATAACCCACGTTATGCTTATATTGCTCCTTTTTATCGTCAGGCAAAGAATGTCGCATGGGATTATCTAAAGCACTTTACTAGGCCTATCCCTGGTACTGTATGGAATGAGTCTGAGTTAAGAGCAGACTTACCTAATGGTGCACGTATTACATTATATGGTGGTGAGCCAGATAATCTGCGTGGTCTATATCTTGATGGTGTTGTTCTTGATGAGTATGCACAAATCAACCCGAGAATGTGGGCTGAGGTCATAAGGCCCGCACTGTCTGACCGTAAAGGATGGGCTGACTTCATCGGTACGCCACAAGGGCATAACAACTTTTACGATCTTTATCAGCACGCACTAAGCGATGAAGACTGGACAGCCAGGACATTCAAGGCA
>Ga0257116_1000475_pt1 | contig 36824 bp, 31 predicted proteins | sample SI112_120mmetaG_FD_190150 | JGI IMG/M metagenome (GOLD analysis project Ga0257116, IMG submission 190150) | Marine microbial communities from Saanich Inlet, British Columbia, Canada - SI112_120m | ecosystem: Environmental > Aquatic > Marine > Inlet | place: Canada: British Columbia | collected...
TTTTTTTCATCCATGCCTTCGCTAATCCTGGTGACCTGTCCCTGCCACCCTCCAGGTATATTATCACTGGTTAAATCAGCTGGGTCACCAACCTGAATACTATTGACTTCATTTATACTAATGCTGGTTTCAAGATCATAGCTGGCTGGATTGACCAGGACACCCATGGGTTGGCCGATCCGCACCAGGTTTCCTGGTGTAATGTTACTTTGGATCAAGACACCGTCAAAAGGAGCTCTAATTGTGAATTTTGCTAAGCGGGCTTCCTGGGCTTTGATCTGATAAAAATTGTTATAGATACCCTTGCTTGAAACAAAGAATTTTTCACGCTCATTAAGTGATTCGGGCAGAGGTTGAGTGGTTGCATCAATTTTGAAGGCCTGCAGGTAGCTATTCCACAACTTATAGCTCTCAGGATAATCAAATTTTAGTTCAGGCAAGAGGGCCGCAATAGAGGTTAACAAGCCACTTCGTTGCGCCTTTAAACTAAGCTCTGTCTCCTCCTTATTGATCCTCAACATTACTTCCCCTCTTAAGTAACTCTGGCCAGTTAAGAACTCTTTGCTATTGGGTTTCAATACACCTGAGACTTCAGCTAGAATCTCTACTTTTTCATGAGCTGTCAAACGACCGATCACAGGGATAGTCAGTTGGATCGAGCTATTATCAACTTCTAACAGGCTAATAACTGGGCGGGTATCAATTGGTGGTTTACGTTTTGGGGAGGATTTCATAGAGACAAAAAGCGCGGTCACTGAGATTGAAACGATCAGGACTGCAAAGAGTAATGTCAATTGCTTAAGCTTGGGGTTCATTTTATGGCTCCAGTTTGGGTAGTAATTTTTCATATGGGTGTTAAAATAGTTTTATAAGCAGGCCGACTAGTTATTCTTCGATTTTTCACCCTTTTTCCCAGACAAAGCATTGATATACAACGATAAATGACTTTACTATCTGGGAAATGGGGAAAATTAGTGGATCTAAAGGTCGAAGGGTGTGATTCAATCACGCCATATGTGATTTAATGACCTTCATAAAGCCTGCTCGGAAGTTGCCACCGATTGGAATTGATTTTGAACGAAGAAAAATCATATTTCCGCTGATTGAGCTAACTTTGCTGAGGTTAACAATATAGGATTTGTGAACTCTATAGAAGCGCTCTCCCAAGAGGGTTATAGTCTTTTTCATGGACTGGTAACTTAAATATTTATTTGAGGATGTTATGACCTGGACATAGTCTCCAACTGCTTCAACATAATCAATATCCTTTACATCAATACGGATCATTTCCCCTTCGTGCTTTAAAAAAATAAAATCAGAGTCCGTTTTCTCAGCACTTCTATAGCCAGCGTTGCCTGCTGCCCTCGCGGGAAGCCTTTCTTGAACCTTATTTAGGGCTTGGATAAATCTTGGCAAAGAAAATGGTTTGTGCAGGTAGTCTATTACATCCATTTCAAAACCTTCAACTGCGAATTCACGATAGGCTGTGGTTATGATCACCAGGGGTGGATTTTTTAAAGATTCCAACATTTTGAGGCCACTTAACTTGGGCATATTTATATCGAGAAAAATGAGCTGGGGCTGATGTTCTTTAATTGCATTTAGGGCTTCAAACGCATTCCGACACTCCGCTGCAATATCATATCCCCCAAGATCAGTAAGATACTTTTTTACGACTCTTCTCGCTGGTGCTTCATCATCAATGATGAGACAGCGTAACGTTTCTACATTTTCAGCCATGTCCTTAATCATCCTCCAATTGAATGGTAAGATCGACAGAATATCGCCCGGTTTTATTAGAAATATTCAACTGATAGTGACCGGGATAGAGCAGCTCCAGTCTTTTCTTGATGTTGTCAAGGCCAATACCGCCTTTTTTGCCGGGTAAATCATCCTGAACAAGCTGATCAAATATATTCTCACAATTGAAATGGAGTAGTCCAGATGCATCCACCTCCAGCTTGAGGTTAATAAATGGATTTTTCTCCTGCACATGTGCGCCATGCTTAAAGGCATTCTCCAGAAAAGTTACAAATATGAGAGGTGCAATCCGGTACTGAACGGGGTTGTCAGGAATTTCCAATTTAATATCCAGGCTATCCTCAACCCTTAGCTTTTCCAGTTCAACATAGTTATAGATAAAGTCTATTTCTTTTTGCAAATCTACTTGATCAGCCTGGCACTCATAGATGATGTAATTCATCAGGTCGGAAAGCTTGAGGATCATCTCCGGTGTTCTCTCAGACTTAAAGAGACTATAGGAGTAGATATTATTGAGGGTGTTGAAGAGAAAATGGGGGTTGATTTGAGCTTTGAGTGACTTGAGCTCGGCTTTGAGTCGATTACTTTCAATTTCGGTCACAGTAACAGCAATCTCATTCAAGCGGCTATTCTCTTTCACAAAATAAAAAAATGAAGTAAGACTAACGAAGATCATCTGCATGGTCATATAGGCCGGAAAGAACATCACGCTCTTGGGGTGTGGTTTATGACCAATCTTTATAAATATTGGATGAGCCAATTCAAAGAACACATAGATAATAATTGCATTAATCAAGGTAATCCCAAGCAGAGATAGCGTATAAACCAAATATCGTTTTGTACTTAGAAATCGAGGGAGCAGAATTATCTGATTAAAGTAAACGGCACTGGCCACGCCACTAAAGGGGATTATTTCAAAGATCAGAGTCTGCCATGATGACAGGCTATCTTCATTGCGAATGGTTCTGAGTAACGTAAACAACGCGATTAGCCCAAACCAAAAGAGGATATGCTGCACCCAAGTCTTCTGTAATAACGATTTTATTGAGTTGATAACTCTAGCCTGCATAGCAATTAATGTAGTCGAAAGTGGAGCCAGACTGACAGGAATTCGAGAAAACTGATTATTCTTCAGACAAACGTAGATGATTTAGCGATAAACACTCGATATATATAAAAAAGAAGGCAGGACCCCCTACCTTCTTTCTATGAAAATGGAAATTGATCAGAGAAAACTAATTCTCTTCAGAATCTCCCTTTTGTTGATCGATGCGATAAACGATAAGATAGGCTGCACCTACGGCTGCGGGAATTAATCCCCAGACCCACATACCTGATGGTGCGTCATCGGGGATGGCCAAGGCCATTCCAAGAGTCATGATGATTCCCAGGAAGAGCCATATCAAACCAGGTAAGAGGCGATTTTTATTTACATCTGGAAATTTTACTTCAACGCCTTTTTCAATGGCTGCTAGAATTTCAGTACTCTCGATTTTTCTCTTCTGATTTTTTAAGATCATTGCGGCGATTGCAACACCGGCAAATGCTAAAAACATTGTGATTGGAATAAAGGCTTCCATTGCGCTACCCATTGTATTCTCCTTTTATAGATTTTTGGTTCATCGTGGTATTAGACCCAGGTCGGTTTGAATTTGTTGCAGCATTTTGATCATTTTTTAATAAAAAGAAATATTTTCAGGAAACTGCAACAAAATGACATCTTTGGGGGTCTAAGTATTAATATGATCAATATGATTTCCACGAGTCGCCGCAAACCAGAAGAAGCTTTCCAAGAGATTGTCAGAAATCATAGTGATCGAATTTATAATCTAGCCCTCATGAAATGCAATCAGGTGGAGTTGGCTGAAGACATTTGCCAGGAAACTTTTATTCGAGTCTATAAAGGACTACAAAATTTCCGAGATGAATCCCAACTGGGGACATGGATATATCGGATTGCTCTCAATGTGTGTCATACTATGATTAAGAAAGAATCCCGGCTTTCGGCAAACATGACACCCCTCGATGACCGACCAGATCTGGAACCCATCGAAGAAAATGGCGATGCGGAGGAAATTTTCTTAAGGGACGCACAGAGGGATCAAATCTTACGGGCAATTTCAGTTCTTCCCCCCCTTCAATCTGATGCGATTACACTTTACTATTTGAAGGAATTTCAATACACAGAAGTGGCCGATATCATGGATATTCCCTTAAATACAGTAAAATCCCATATTCGCAGGGCCAAAGCTAAGTTAAAACTATTACTAATGGAGGTCTATGATGAGACCCGATAATTCACACAAACGTGATGTCATTGATGCACTACTTGATAAATCCTGGGAGAACCCTCCAGCTCATCTAAAGCAACAACTAATGGCAATTCCCACACAGATTACTGTGGCACAAATCCGCCCACTAGATCGAATCACCCTATTTCTGAATACAGTTCTTATTTTGTGGGGAGTGGGACTGGTGATGTATTTCTGGGTACCACTTCACCAAATGCTGGGCTCTTTTGCACAAGGACTATTAGGATTCGGTGCTTCATCCCCCCAATTTCTGGCTCATCCCATTGTGGGTCAAATTGTGTTCACCTGTTTACTGTTCGGGTGGGTTTGGATGGATATGGAAAAACATCCCGGGGTTACTAAAGTTTAGCAAAAAAAAGAGCCCTCCAAAAGAGGGCTCTTTTAATAATCACTGGTTGTGGAGTTTACCAGTTTTCGCCTAAGAGCTCAAAGTATTCCTGGGGATGCAGACAAGCTGGACAGGCTTTAGGTGCATCTTCACCTTCGTGGAGGTAGCCACAGTTGATACAACGCCAGACAACTTTGCCATTTCGTTTGAATACGCGACCTTCTTCAAGGTTCTTTGCCAGATCAGCATATCTTTTCCCGTGTTGCTTCTCTGCAATGGAGATGGTCTCAAAAGCAATGGCGACTGCCTTAAAACCCTCTTCACGAGCAATTTTAGCGAACTCTGGATACATTATAGTCCATTCGTATTCTTCACCGGCTGCTGCTGCTTTTAGATTTTCTAGAGTAGTACCAACTTTACCAGCAGGGAATGTCTCTGTGATTTCCAGATCGCCACCTTCCAAAAATTTGAAAAAGCGTTTGGCGTGTTCTTTTTCCTGATTGGCCGTCTCTTCAAATATCTGTGCAATTTGAACCAGACCCTCTTTTTTTGCCGCACTTGCAAAATAGGTATACCTATTTCTCGCCTGGGATTCACCAGCAAATGCAACCAGTAAGTTTTTCTCAGTTTGAGTACCTTTAATACTACTTGCCATCCTAAGTCTCCTTAATTGTTATCATAAAAAACATGTATTTAGTTTGCCAAAATATTTGTTATTGACATGAAATGTTGATCTCTAAATCTAGTGCAATTTTAATTGAGTTCATACTCAAGAATAGAAACATTTTGTTCAGGAATAATTCAGACTAGATTCCGCACTGACACTGGTAAAAGCTGCTATCTCCAGGGATATGTGGTTTGAAATAAGGATTTCAGAACGTTGAGATTCACTCATTCTCTCAGCCGCCAGACCTACGTTTATGCTATAGATATGGTCTCAGGTCGACACGGTTTTCCTGGAAACGGGTAAATCTGCTCCCGTATTTGGAAAGAGAAGATATGTCGTCTACAAAGTCACCATCTGGTGGTCCGATGCATACTGTCGGAAATAAAAAACTTATCCACCCTAGGGTAAAGGTTCTTCCTGATATCTGGCTCAAAGCAGCTATGCTTGGTAGTCTCTGGGCATCCATAGAAATCATTCTAGGTAGCTTTCTCCACAACTTGCACATCCCCTTTTCTGGAACATTTCTGGCATCGGTCGGACTGATCCTCATGATAAATGGTTACAAACTTTGGCCTACTCCTGGCTTATTCTGGCGTACTGCCCTTGTGACTGCTGTGATGAAGTCCATCTCCCCATCTGCTATCATCTTTGGACCCATGGTTGGCATCTTTATGGAAGGTCTGATCCTGGAAATTTCTGTGCGTGTTTTCCGGGGTAAATGGCCTGGTTTTGTCCTGGGGGGAGCTCTGGCAGTTTCCTGGAGCTTATTTCAGAAGATATTTGTCCTGCTCATGACCTATGGTCCTGATTTTGTTAAACTCTATGAACAACTCTATTTCATGGCATCCAGAAGTTTTGGGCTTGAAGGGGACGCTCCCTTTGACCTGGTCCGAGCCATTTTTATTATTGATTTGAGTTTTGGAGCTCTCGTAGCAGGCTTGGCATATAGGAAGATTGGGTCGCAGCGTTCAATTTCATTTCCGCAAGCCAAATTGGAGGCTACTCCAAAGCAAGAAAATCTACTGGTTGCATCTGCTACACAAGCATATTCGCTACCGCTATTCCTGGTAAACTTCATGATCCTCATCCTGGGTCTTACGTATCTGGATAATTTCTCCATTCCTCTTGGTGGGATTCTGGTGATCACCTATGTCACCCTCAATATTTTCAGGTATAACCGTTCATTAAAACGCCTGAAACGACCTCAGCTCTGGATCCAATTGATTGCCATGATGGGGCTATCGGGTCTTCTTCTTGGAGGCTGGGATAGTGCCGCGAGCCTGCTTGTTGGACTTGAAACTGGCGTTTCCATGGCTATCCGAGCCTTGTTGGTCATTTTTACATTCTCCGCTCTGAGTATTGAAATGAGAAACCCAATCATCATTGACTGGTTCACCCGCCTGGGGATGGGTGTTCTTTTTGAATCTATTTCTCTGGCCTTTGAGGTCTTGCCGCGTCTTTTAAAACGTGTTTCTGAAATCGATCGCATCTGGAGACACCCCTTTCGGACTTTGAGTCAACTCCTGGCTGCGCTGGAAGATTTACGTGTTGAGCACAATGCTGATCATCCCAAAGTAATTATTTTAACGGGTAATCCCGGTGATGGAAAAACAGCCATGATCAAAGCATTAATCGGGAGTAAATCTCTTGATAAGATTGACTTCTGCGGTTTTTATTCTGAAGGGGATTGGTTGCAAGACGAAAGAGATACGTATCATATTGTCGATATTCAAACTCAAGCATCTGAGCTTTTGTGTGAAAGAAAAGAACCTGTTTCAGAATGGCGAGCCGGACCTTTTAATTTTAGGCGACCCGGACTTGAATTTGGTTGTAAAGTGCTCCGCTCAATTCAAGCACAGAACCTTCAGAGTATCATAGTAATTGATGAAATTGGTCATCTCGAATTGAAAGATCAAGGCTGGGGTCACTGTATGGATGACCTGGTCAACAGCAAGGCAAGGATGGTCTGGACGGTTCGTCCCACTCTTTTGGATGCAGTCATCGCCAAGTGGGGTTTAGACTACAAAGTTTTTAATGTTAATAAGCATACAGAGGAACAGATAAGCAGTTCTATCAGGTCGTTTCTGATTTAAGAAATCATTCTGTAGTATATTCCATTCGCAGCAAACAGTTGCTTGATAATGAATATTAATGTCATCACACATTGATATTAAAATTTTTGGCGCATTGTTTGCACATGCTAAGCTGACTAATAATATCTTGGAAACCGATTTATAAAGGAGCCGAAATGAGTGAGGTAAAAAAATTTAACCCTGCTGCTGAATTCACAGCCAATGCGCACATCAAATCGATGGAACAATATCAGGAGATGTATGATCGTTCCGTGAATGACGAGGATGGTTTTTGGGCAGAGCAAGCAGAGCGGTTAACATGGTTTAAAAAATGGGACACTGTGGCAAATTATGATTTGGCTACAGCTGACATCAAATGGTATGAAGGTGGTAAACTCAATGTGAGTTACAACTGTCTTGATCGCCACGTCGAAGATGGATACGGAGACCGGACCGCGATGATCTGGGAAGGTAATAATCCCACTGAAGATAAAACCTTCACCTACAATGAACTCCTTAGCGATGTACAGAAATTTTCCAATGTCCTGAAGTCCCACGGTGTTGTAAAAGGTGATCGTGTTTGCATTTATATGCAGATGATTCCTGAGCTTTCCGTTGCAATGCTGGCTTGCTCTCGAATTGGCGCTATTCACTCGATCGTTTTTGGAGCTTTCAGTCCAGAATCACTACGTGATCGTATTAACGATTCAGAATGTAAAGTCCTCATCACTCAGGATACGGGTGTGCGGGGTAAAAAGCTTGATATTCCCATGAAATCCAATGCTGATAAGGCACTAGCCGAAACTCCATCCATTAAGACTTGCGTCGTCGTGAAGAGAACCGGTGCTGAAGTGAATATGGACTCTGGTCGTGATATCTGGTGGCATGAAGGTATGACCAAAGTTGATGCTGTCTGTGCACCTGAAGAAATGGATGCTGAAGATCCGCTGTTCATTCTGTATACTTCTGGTTCAACTGGCAAACCCAAGGGTGTGCTCCACACGACTGGTGGCTATCTGGTATACGCCTCTATGACTCATGAAATGGTCTTTGATTATCATGAAGATGATGTTTACTGGTGTACAGCCGATATTGGTTGGGTAACGGGACACTCATACATTGTTTATGGTCCTTTAGCCAATCGCTCCATCACCATGATGTTTGAGGGTGTTCCAAACTATCCTGATTTTGGTCGTTTCTGGGATGTTGTTGATAAGCATAAAGTTAATCTGTTCTATACAGCTCCAACTGCTCTTCGTGCGCTTATGCGTGAAGGAAATGAATGGGTTGAGACTCGCGATCTTTCATCCCTCAGATTATTAGGTACTGTGGGTGAGACCATCAAATCACCTGAATGGAACTGGTACTATAACATTGTTGGCAAGGGTAAGTGTCCCATCGTTGATACCTGGTGGCAAACAGAGACAGGCGGAATTCTTATCACTCCTCTGCCTGGAATCACCCCTCTAAAACCTGGTAGTGCCACAATTCCTTTCTTTGGAGTTCAGCCAGTCCTTTTGACTGAAGAAGGCAAAGAAATTGAAGGTAACGACAAATCTGGTTTATTGGCCATGAAAGCTGCCTGGCCAGGTATGATGAGAACGCTTTACGGTGACCATGAGCGCTTCAAACAAGCCTATTTCTCAATGTACCCAGGTTACTACTTTAGTGGTGATGGTGCCCGTCGCGATGTTGATGGTGATTACTGGATCACTGGTCGTGTAGATGATGTCTTGAATGTCTCCGGACATAGAATTGGAACTGCCGAAGTTGAAGGTGCTATTGGTAAAGCTGATGGTGTCGCAGAAGCTGCAGTTGTTGGATTCCCACATGATATCAAAGGACAGGGTATTTATGCCTATGTCACACTCATGGCTGGCATAGAGGGCTCTGATGAAATCCTGGCTAGTATAGCTGCTTCCGTCAGAAAGGAAATTGGACCTCATGCGAAACCAGATAAGGTTCAGTTTACACCAGCCTTGCCTAAGACACGTTCCGGTAAGATCATGCGTCGAATTCTACGCAAAATCGCCGAGAATGAAGTCGATAGTTTAGGTGATATTTCCACCTTGGCTGATCCATCTGTAGTGGACAGTCTGGTTGCCGAAAGAAAATAAGACTAAACCAAGTACAAAAAAAAGGGCTCAAATATTGAGCCCTTTTTTTGTGGTTTGACCTTAGGTGTAAATTCGCATTTGGACGAATTCACACAGCTTATTTGACTGTGACTGCAATCTCCTTGGGAAGAGCTTCCTTGGTCTTAGGTATGCTCAAGGTTAGAATGCCGTTCTTGTATTCGGCAGCGATCTTATCTGAGTTCACATTTTCCGGAAGTTCTATATCTCGTTCATAACTTCCTCGAGCGATCTCACGCGATAGGTACTTCGAACCCTCATCCTCTTTGACCTCTGCCTTTGTTGTCTTGAGATTGAGAGTGTTGTTTTTCACTGAGACAGTGATATCATCCTTTTCAAAACCAGGTAGTGAGAAGGATAATTCGAAGTTCTTTTCAAACTCCTTAGCATCCATGGCTGGTCGCCAGAGATTGCTTTTGGGTGTATCAAAATTCATATCTTCAAAAAAGCTGTTCAACATGTTGTCAAAGCTTCTATTGATTCTTGGGCGGGCTACTTTTACTAATGTCATGCTATGTTCTCCTTTAATCGTTTAATTTTTATCAATCACACAAACACGGCATTCCTACATTCGAATCCCGTGCCATAGGACTTATTATGCCACATTGGCGTATTATGATTTCTGAGGATGCTAATATTTGACAATGATCTGCCATTATGGCTGACAATATTTGATTGTTATTGGGTAGCAGTCGGAATGGCAGACTTTATTGATCCACAATTAATGTCTCACACATACTGCAAATGCTTGATAGTTTTCATAAACTCGTCTAGTTTCATGCCCCTATGAATCTATCCTATAAGCTCTCGTACCTTTCAAAGACTGTTGTCCATTTTATGCTGTTGAGTCTTTTTACCTTTGGAGCGAATGGCCAAACACTCGCTTCACCTGATTCACTCAATCAAATAAGTATCGAACAGAAAATTGGTCAAATGATTATGGTAGGAATCCGTGGCACTCATTTGAATGCCGAGGCGATGGAGCTGACACGAAATCAAATCACCAGGGGTGATATTGGTGGGATTATTTTCTTTAAGCATAACATTAAAAATAGTCGACAGTTTAGAATATTTGTAAAAAGTCTAAAGTCACTTCCTGCAGATCAGCCACTCTTACTGGCCGTAGATGAAGAGGGTGGACTTGTGAGAAGACTCCGCAAGAGTCAAGGTTTTAAGGAGTTCCCCTCGGCTGCAACTGTCGGCGCAAAGTATAGTTTAACTGAAGCATACGATCTCTATTCCAGCATGGCTGATCAGATACACCAGGCGGGACTGAATGTGAATTTAGCGCCTGTTGTGGATGTAAACATCAATCGGCTATCCCCCGCTATTGGTCAGCTTAACCGCAGTTTCTCCAGGAATCCTGGGGTGGTATTTGATTTTAGCGAATCATTCATTCGTGCCCATAGTGATGCTGATGTAATAACGACTTTAAAGCACTATCCTGGTCATGGAAGCTCACGAGAGGACTCACACAACAGCATAACCGATATCAGCAGCACATGGAGATCTTCAGAGCAAGTTCCCTTCCAGCGCCTAATTGATTCAAGCCAGGTTGATATGATCATGGCCGGACATCTCATGGATAGAGCTGTTGATTCAAAATATCCAGCGTCCATCTCAAACGCACACATCCAGGTCACCCTGAGAGATGAGATGGGTTACACAGGTGTGGTCATTACGGACGATCTCCAGATGGGTGCGATAATCAAGCGTTTCGAATTAGAAGAAATTGTAATTTCTGCAATCAATGCCGGCTGTGATATCCTCCAGTTCTCCGATCCATTAGACCTGGATGACAATCTATCCCAGAGGATCAAAGAGATTGTTCTTCAAGCCATTGAAGAGGGCCAGATTGACCCTCAGCGTATTCATGAGTCATATGCTCGAATTATTGATCTAAAAAGCAGGCTGGTCACTAGCCTGGATTCAACTTCAGATTAAGGAAAGTCCTATGAAGCCCACATTTGCAGCTGTCATTAATTGCATGGATGGTCGCGTTCAAGACCCAGTAAATGAGTGGATGAAAACCTATACTGGCGCTACTTATATTGACGTCATCACAGAAGCAGGGCCAGATAAGATTATGGCCTCTACTGCCACAGCATCACGCCTGATTCTAAAAAGAATTCTGGTGTCCCGAGATAAACATCATTCCGAACAAATCGCCCTGGTGGCTCATCACGATTGTGCCGGCAATCCTGTTTCCAAGGAAAAGCACATGGAGCAGCTCCAGCAGTCAGCCAAAATTATGGCAACCTGGAATCTTGGAATGACCATTCTTATGCTATGGGTTGATGAAAATTGGAAGGTTGAACTTATTTCGTCGATAGATGCCTGACGGACTGATTACGTTTTAGACCTTTCAATCCTGGACGACCAAGGGGGCTCTGCCCAAATATTTCTGCAAACTTTTCAACGTCCATCCCACCAAAATCTGGTACTCCACCCATCCTTAGATCTTCAATGGGCAAGAAGGCCTGAACTTCAGATGGCTTAGCAAAACGATTCCAAGGACAAACATCCTGGCAAATGTCGCAGCCAAATATCCAATTGTCCATGTTCGTCTGTAATTCATCGGGGATGTCAAGGTCTGGGTCCAGCTCTATTGTGGCGTAGGAAATACATTTAGAACCATCTACTACATAGGGCTTAGTAATGGCCTGGGTTGGACAGGCATCAATACACGCAGTACAGCTTCCGCAATGGTCAGGTACCGCAACACTATAGCGATCAAATTCCTCGACTGTGATAATTTCGCCTAAAAAACCCCAACTACCATACTCACGGGTGATAATATTACTGTGCTTCCCCTGCCAACCAATACCTGCAACAGTGGCCCAATGTTTTTCCATGACTGGAGCTGAATCTACAAACACTCGATATAATTTAGCACGTTGTTTTCTGGTCAATCCTTCGGCTAGTCCTTCGTGTAATTGAATAGCCAATTGATGGAGAATATCCTTCAAAATACCATGGTAGTCCTCACCTCTGGCATATTTGGAAATCACCCCATCAAGCTCGGGTATTATTTCATCCTGATGATAATTTACGAATATGGAAATGATGGAGCGTGCTCCTGGGAGGAGCTCACTGGGATCAAGACGTTTCTCCTGATTCCGCTCCATATATGACATCTGACCCTGATAGCCGCGATTTAGCCATTCATTCAGCTGATCAGAGGCTATACCAGCTGCAGCTGCCACTCCGATCTTATGGATACCGAGTTCTGATCCAAAGTTCTGAAGATCGCTGTACTTTAACATGATCCCACTTTAAATCGTAACATCCTCACCACCAAAAATCCCCTTTTCAGATGAGGTAAGTTTACAGGCAATGGTTCTGGGATCATGCTCAAAAAATATGATAGCATCCCTTTCCAGGAGACCAGGCAAAATTCGTTTTTTTTCAGCGATGCTACGCATGGGCTCATTGTCATAAGCCATAACCCAGGGTAGTGGAATATGAGCCTTCATGGGGAATAGATCAGCACCGTAGATCAAGGTTGAAGTACCATCTGAAATAATTGGCAACTGTTGACCCAGAGTATGGCCATGTACAATTTCTAATTTGATGTCATCAAATAGTTCACGCTCTGAATTCAATACCTCCAGCATATTGTTCTCGGCTAAAACAGCCCAGTTCTCAGCCAAATAGCTTGCCCGATCCTTTTCAGATGGGCTGTTGGCTAATTTCCAATTGTCGGCTTGAATCCAATATGTTGCCTTGGGAAAAACCGGAACGATCTTCCCGTTCTCTAGTCTGGTATTCCCTCCCACATGGTCGAAATGGAGGTGAGTACAGATGACATCCGTAATTTCATCAACACTGACTCCATGGGCTGCCAGACTTTGGGGCAGGATGTATGGGTCCAGTTCAATCTTGAAAATCTCCTTCAGGCGCGGCTGCCACTTATCCCCATTCCCCGTGTCGATAAGAATTTTTCTATCTTTTGACTCCAACAACAAGGTTCGGGTCACCATATCAATACGATTTAATTCATCTACTTCAACCTGTTTGGACCACAGTGTCTTGGGCACAACACCAAACATAGCTCCCCCATCGAGGGCAAATGTTGAAGTGACTATAGAGGTTAATTTATAGGATCCAATATTCATAATTTCCCTTTATCACATTGTTTCATCTGTCATGGTACAATCCACTGAACCTAGAGCTCACCGAAATATCCGATCCAATGTCAACGTACACTGTTGGCTTCGGTTAGCTCATCCTTCAGTGGCTAAAGGACATTGAGTTTATCGAAATGCCCGGTCCTTGTCAAGATGCACTGGAGGCTTCGACAGGCTCAGCCTCCGGTGGTTTGAAATGACGACTTGAACCGTAGGGACACATTCACCAAAGCGATGAGGACAGGCACTTCGACAAGAGGTCCAATTACAGCTGCGAAAGCTTCCCCGGAGTTGATTCCAAAAACCGCTACTGCCACCGCGATAGCCAGCTCAAAATTATTGCTGGCCGCTGTAAAAGCCAGGGAAGTGACTTTCTCATATGAGTCACTGATTTTCCTTCCAAGGTAAAAGGATAGAAAAAACATGATCAGAAAGTAAACCACTAATGGCAGAGCAATTCTCAAGACATCCAAGGGGATTTCAACAATGAGTTCACCTTTGAGTGAAAACATCACAAAGATCGTAAATAGTAAGGCAAGCAGAGTCAGTGGACTGATAGTCTTGATAAAGACTTTATTGTACCATTGTTCGCCTTTAATCCTCATAAGTATTAGACGTGACATTAAACCAGCAAAGAAGGGAACTCCCAGATAGATGCCCACGCTTTTCGCGATTTCCAACATAGAGATACTGGCAGCTTCTAGTTCAAGGCCAAACCAGGCTGGAAAAACAGTTAAGTAGAGATAGGCAAACAGTGAGAAGAAAAGAATCTGAAAAATTGAATTGAGAGCCACCAAACCGGCTGTGTATTCCCTATCACCACCAGCCAGATCGCTCCAGACAATAACCATGGCAATACAACGAGCCAGACCAATGAGGATCAAACCTGTCATATAGTGAGGGTATCCCTGTAGGAATATGATGGCCAGGACAAACATGAGGAGCGGTCCTATAATCCAGTTCAGAACTAAGGAAAAGCTTAAAACTGGAACATCTTTAAAAAGGCTGCCGAGACGCTCATAGCGAACTTTTGCCAGGGGTGGATACATCATAATAATGAGACCAATGGCAATGGGTATATTCGTAGTACCAGATTGCATACTATTCCAGAAGTCACTTAGACCAGGCATGGCATATCCGGCGAGAACCCCAGCTGCCATAAAAAGAAGTATCCATAGTGTCAGGTATCGATCAAGGAAACTGAGCTTTTTTCCGGTTTTTTCCATTCGCACAAACCCTTCTGATGTTTTACAAGACCCCTTGCGCTAGCATGTTAACCAATTATTACGCTCTCCAAAGTGAGATATTGATGAGCTTAGCGAGTACGAATAAATGATGTTAGCGATTTTCTTGATACAACTGTGATGGTGCCATCGACCTTTCGCAATATAAATAGCTTCCTATTGGCATGGAAAATGCCCTTGCTTCGGGTGGGCATGTGAGTAACATGCCCACCGCTTGAACGATTTACAATGAGGAGTTATAAATGTATCAACCAAGTAATTTCATACCAACAGATCTAAGCATAAATTCCTGGGCAGATTTAAAGCCCTATTTTGATTCTCTCATAAGCAGTAAAGTCAGCGATAGTGAAGGTCTCGCTCAACTCATCGTACACTATAGCGAAACCCTGAGTGTCTTCCATGAGCAAAACGCCTGGTCATATATCAATATGTCCCGCGAAACCACCAACCAGGAATATCTGGATCGCCATGAACTATTCGTCACAAAAATTGCTCCTGAGTTGGAAAAGGCTGCCAATATCGTAGAGAAAATGATTGTCAACCATCCTGCATTTTCTGAATTATCCGATGATCGTTATAGCCAACTTAAGAAAAAGCTTAAACGTGAACTTGAACTATTCAGGGAAGAAAATGTTGAGCTATCAGCAGAAATCGCAAAGTTGAGCACCCAATATGATCAACTCACAGGTGGACTCACCGTCACCCTGGATGGAGAAGAAATGCCCATGCCCAAAGCCTCTGTTAGATTACAGTCATCTGACCGTGCTAAAAGGAAAGAAGCCTGGCTCGCTATTAGTGAAAAACGGTATTCCATTAAAGAGGAAGCCGATCGAATTTATAATGACATGCTAAAATTACGAGTACAGTCAGCTAAAAATGCTGGTTATGAAAACTTCCGTGATTTTAGTCATGATCGCCACCAACGCTTTGACTATAGCCCTCAGGATGCTGTTGATTTTCAAAATGCTATTGAAAAGCATATTGTCCCCCTCGCTAAAATAATCGGGGAATCCCATCGGGATAAACTGGGACTCAAGGCAGATGATTACCGCCCCTGGGATGTAGCCGGTGAACCTGAAGGCCAGGAAGCCTTGAAACCCTTTAAAACCGGTTCTGAGCTACTTGAACATGCTGTGAATATTTTCAGTGAGATTCACCCTCAGTTTGGTGAAAACCTTAAGGCGATGAAGTCTGCTGATCTATTTGATCTGGAATCGAGAAAAGGCAAAGCTCCTGGTGGCTATAATTATGGTCTGGAGACAACTGGCATGCCCTTCATTTTTATGAACGCCGCCGGTACCCATCGGGATGTAGTCACCATGTGCCATGAAGGGGGTCATGCCATGCATACCTTCCTCACCAATGATGAACCTATGATTCATTATCGTGACACTCCCTCTGAAATGGCTGAAACAGCTTCAATGAGTATGGAGCTACTGACAGCGGAGCGCTGGAATAAATTTTATGATCCCAAAGATCATATCAGAGCACGTCGCGAACACCTCGAAGACATCATTTCATTTTTTCCCTGGTGTGCCACCGTAGACGCTTTCCAGCATTGGGTGTATTTGAATCCCGACCACACCGTTGAAGAACGTGATACCTATTTTGATGAACTGAATGGCCGCTTCACCTCGGGTCTGGTAGAGTGGAAAGGTTATGATCACTTCAGGCGGAATGGCTGGCAGCGGCAGCTTCACATTTTTGGCATGCCCTTCTATTATGTTGAATATGGCATAGCTCAGCTTGGTGCACTTCAGGTCTATCGTCTCTTTAAAAAAGACCCAGAAGCAGCCCTGAAGGGCTACATCAAAGGACTGAGCCTGGGAAGTTCCAAACCATTGCCAGAGGTCTGGGAAGCTATGGGTATCAAATTTGATTTCTCAGCTGACAACCTCAAAGAACTGGTGGAATTCGTACAACAAGAATTGAATGATCTACAGGAATAAGTTATGAAAAAGACTCTCGATTTTCTGGGGCAACATCACGACAGATATGAACAGGAATTAATTGATATCCTGAAAATCCCCAGTATTAGTTCAAATCCGGATAATCAGGACGACATGCGTGATATGGCTGAGCATTTGAAAAAAGAAATGAGCAGTATAGGCATGGATAACGTGCGTATCTTTGAAACCGGTGGACACCCAGTTGTGTATTCAGAATGGCTCTCTGCCCCTGATAAACCAACTATCCTGATCTACGGCCATTATGATGTTCAACCAGTTGACCCCGTTGAATTGTGGAGTTCTCCACCTTTCGAACCAGTCATTAAGAATGGAAAAATCTTTGCCCGAGGATCAGCAGATGATAAGGGTCAGATTTACATCCATCTAAAAGCCATCGAAGCCTGGCTGGCCACGCAAGGCAGCTTACCCGTCAATGTGAAATTGGTTTTTGAGGGTGAAGAAGAAGTTGGCTCCATCCATCTGGAAGATTTTATCAAAGAACACACAGAAATGCTATCAGCTGATTATGTTGTCATTTCCGATACACCTATGTTTAGAGAAGGCTATCCTGGAATTACTTATGGCCTGAGAGGACTGGCTTATCTGCAGGTTAACCTGCGGGGTACCTCCACCGATCTTCATTCTGGTTCTTTTGGTGGGCTGGTGAAGAATCCCATCAACGCTTTGGTGGAAATTCTAGCTCAGATGAAAGATGAAGATGGTCGCATTCTAATCCCTGGCTTTTACGACGATGTATTACCCATCACAGAAAATGAGCATGACAAACTCAGCAATCTCCCCTTCAGCGCAAAAGATTTTGCAGATAGCATTGATGCACCAGCTTTATTTGGTGAAGCAGGGTACGATGATTTAGAACGCCTCTGGGCACGCCCCACTTTTGATATCAATGGCATCTGGGGTGGATTCCAGGGTGAAGGAGCAAAAACAGTTATCCCTGCCGAGGCTCACGCAAAAGTTTCCATGCGTCTGGTGGCTGATCAGAATCCAGATGATATTGCTGAAAAATTCACTGCCTATGTTAAATCTCTGACTCCAGAATCCATGGAAGTTAATATTGATGCCATGCATGGTGGCTTTGGCTATGTAACAGACTTGGATAATCCAGGACTTCAGGCGGGTGTGCGAGCTCTGAAAAAAGCATTTGGCAAAGAGGTTGATTTCTTGCGTGAAGGTGGTTCAATTCCTATCGTGAAGGTTTTTGCTGACATTATCAAGGCTCCAGTTCTACTCATGGGCTATGGTCTTCCTGATCAAAATGCACATGCGCCTAATGAGAATTTCAGTCTATATAATTTTCATAAAGGAATTGAGAGTATTGTCTACTTCTTTGAAGAGATTGGTAATTTAAAGTGAGTAAACCTCGCGCTCACTATGAGGAGATGGCCAACACTATCACTCATGGTATAGGTGTAGGTTTTAGCATCACAGGGCTGGTCCTGTTGGTGGTTAGAGCGGCCCTGTATGGTAATGCCTGGCAAGTCGTCAGTTTCAGTATCTACGGTGCTTCCTTAATTTTGCTGTATCTTGCATCAACACTCTACCACGGGTTCCGCTCTCCTCGAATTAAGGAAACATTGCGGATCTTTGATCATTCAGCTATTTATCTCCTCATCGCAGGTACCTACACCCCTTTCCTTCTGGTCACTTTAAGAGGACCCTGGGGCTGGAGTTTATTTGGTACCATCTGGGGATTGGCAATACTGGGAATCACCTTTAAACTCATATTTGGACCAAAATACGACATTCTCAGTACAATCTTTTATCTGCTCATGGGTTGGGTTGTCATAATAGCTATAAAACCACTCATAGCCGCATTACCCCTGGGTGGGTTGCTATGGTTGGTTGCCGGTGGTCTGGCTTATTCTCTGGGTGTTATTTTTTATGCCTGGGAGAAACTACCCTACAATCATGCGATCTGGCATGGCTTCGTCTTAGCTGGTAGCTTTTTTCACTTCTTCGCGGTTTTCTTTCATATTGCCCCAGTTGCCTGAAACAAAATCTATTTAAGATGGCGTCTTGAGGAACTTCGTTTTACTCAATACAATCGCTTGATCCATACTGTTTAAAACATTCAATTCTTCAGCTTGTAATTTATAACTGGCTGCTTTCTCATGTTCTCCCAGACCTGCGTAAGCTTGTCCAATACGAAAGAGATTGTAGGGGTTAAGCTGATTGGCTTTTTCCAGCTCATCTATGGCAAGTTGATATTTTTCCTCATGTAGAGCAATGATCCCATTTAACTGGGCGATAAGTTTGATCTGGATGGGATTTTTCCTGATACCTACCTGTTCAGCGAACAGTTCGCTGGTCTCTTCAGCCTTTTGGAACTCATTTTTCACCGCAAAAACTCGAGCAAGATTAAATAAGTGGGTTGTGTTTGCATTCCCTTTGACTGCTAAAGGTAGATTTGACTGGGTAATAACCTCCATAGATTCCTTGAACCGTTCCAAGGCTTTGTCAGGAAGATCCAGCTCTAGGTAAAGATTACCTAAAAAGACTAAATCGTTGGCTATATTTCCTACGTCTTGTGTACTTTTTGCCAGTTTTAAGTTTGAGGTAATGGCTTCTACAGCTACTGATATTTTGCTCTCACAAACATAAGTCAAAGCTTCAGTAAAAACGGCCCGACGTGTATCAATATGATTGCGGGCAATTCCCTTTAATACTTCAAGCTGTGCACGTGCTCTGGCTGGCTCTCCCAAAAAAGCATAGTTGCAGGCAATTCCAATATGGCTTGCAACAAAATTAGGATCCTGTTCAAGGGCTTTGGCATAGAATTCAATAGATTCATTAAAGCGTCCCATCTCCATGAGCAACTCAGCATAAGAGTCGTAGGCATTGGGATTCTTAGAGTTCAATTTGATGTAAAATTTGAAGGCTTTTTCAGCCTCCCCATAATTTCCCAGTGCCCTCTGTGAATAACCCAATTGATTGTGCACGATTGCCAGGTTGATATTCACCTTAGTGGCTTGTGTATAGGAGAGAATGGCCAGCTGATATTGCTGCAGACCGAAGTAATAATTTCCCAACGCCAGGTGAGCCAATTCATCACCGGGGAAATCATTAACAAGTTTCTGTAAGGTCTTTGCTTGCTCTGCATTCTTCCCCTCAAAACCGTATTTTGCAGCCAGAATAATAAGTTGTTCACCCTCACTGGCTCCAGCAGCATGAGCTTTGGCAGAGTCTAATGCTGCGACAAATAAGGCTGTTCCTGGAGATACAAAGGCCAGGTTGAGCCAGGCAATAGCGAATGTTGGATCCGCATTAAGAGCCAGACGAAAATGGGTCGCAGCCTCTACCGCCTGAAGTTTGTTGGCATAGATCATCCCTTGCTGATATTCGTTGGCTGCAAGACTCGATTCGGTAGTTACTGGAATTTTAGCCAGAGAAATTGCTGCGACTTCCTCCTTGGCACATTGCGTAAGACACGCAAGTATTACCAGAACAAGAATAACTAAACTTCGTCGTGATTTATTCATAGCTGAGCCTCGCTTTATTCATCCAGTTTTTTTTGACATGATGCTAATTCTTTATCAACGCCTGCACGTCAAACGGGTTCCACTGTAATTGTCAAACATTTTCCTTTAGCAGTGCAAGCAGCTGATCTACCTCACCAGAGGAATTGTAATAATGTGGTGCCAGGCGCAGACCTTCCCCTCTGAGAGATATATTTACACCGGCTTCCGAAAGTTTCTGGAAAATAGATTCATTCCTGGCTTTATCCTTATGGGAAAACAAACAGATACTGCTATGTTCATTCTCCTCAAATTGATACAAAATATTGTAGGGCAGCTCTTCCAGACCCCATTCAAATTGACTGATAAGTTTGCGAACATGACGAAAAATACTCTCAATACCGCATTCCAAAAGCATTTCAGTGGCTTTTTCAGCCCCGACCATTCCTGAGGCGTTAAAGGCCCCCAATTCGAAACGCTTTGCATCAGGGGTGAGCTCCTGCTCAAAATTTCCAAAATCCATAGGATTGACGTGACCCATGTAGCCGCGATGAACTAATTTCAGTCGTGACTGAAGTTCTTCGGTAACATACAGGAAACCGGTTCCCAAAGGAGACATCATCCATTTGTGACCACCCACAGCCATGAAATCAATTCCTGAGGCCATGACATCAGTCGGGACCACACCCACAGATTGGATGGCATCAACGGAAAAAATAATATCCTTTGAGTGGCACAGCTCTGAGAGTGTTTTCAAATCTGCATGATAACCCGTCAAATATTGAACACTGCTAATTGAGATGAGTCTGGTTTGAGGTCTTAATGCTTTTTCAAACAGCTCAGGAGTGACCCGACCATCAGGTGCTGTAATAAATTCAATTTCGACACCTCTATCTCTCAAATTCAGAAATGGCATCACATTGGAAGGAAATTCATCTATGTAGAGCAGGATATGGTCTCCAGGTTTCCAATCCAGACCATTTGCCAACACATTGATACCAGAAACGGTATTCACCATGTGAGCAATGCGTTCAGGGGGAGCACCAACCAGTTTGGCGTAGTTTGACCTGAGACCTTCCATATGATCTACAGCAATATTCCAGGAAAGTGGATTGCCCAGTTGACGATGCTCAAAAAACTCATTCATGGCGTGCACCACGGGTCTTGAGATGGGGCTATAAGCAGCATGATTGAAAAACAAACGTTTGTCGACAACATCAAAGTAGGATCGAAATTGTTCTTGAGTGATCATATATATCCTTTTATCTCAGTTGTCAGATCGTTGATTAAAACAGCATTGGGGCAAGCGACCTCGAGCGACATCATTACCAGGCACACCATCGATGGTAAAACCATAGTCTCCCAGGTGCGTTTCAATTTTAACAGCTGAAACCTGATTGTCACGATAGTGAATCTGTGCTTTTCGGGTTTGAATATTGGCAGAAACGCTTTTAATACCCTCCAACTCCAGAATACGACCCTCAAATATTTTTTGACCATCGATACAAATCAGCTCGGCAATATCCAATTCCAGAACCAGAATCTTTGATTCCTTCTCACAGGAGCTGAGGATTAGTCCGAGTGCAATGATAAACCAGATGGTTTTATTTAGAATCCTATTTATCAGATTCGACCTCCTGGAGACGTTTTTCCAACCCACCTAATTTTTCGGTGAGTTCATCAAGTTGTTTCTGCAATTTCTTGGTCTCGGTGCCATCACCTGAAGTTTGTATGGCCTGGAGTTGGCGTTTCACCAGGGGATGATCCTGAACGGCCAGGCGAGTTTGCAGTGCATTTAAAAATGGTATGCCCTGCGCTTCCTTAGCCGCGCCAAGATTCCTGGCTGCATTGATATGAACAGGATAACTCGGATCTTCAGTGGCTGTACACAAGGCTTGTGTCACCTGCTTCTGAAGATGTGGAGCCAACCATTCCTTCATGCTAGCAAGGGCTGCAAGTCTGGCCACTTTCTCATCATAAAATTGAACCGGTGCATCAATTCCATCCAGCAATGGTTTAAGGGCTGCTTCGCTACGACTGGCTGCCAATCCCAAAAAGGCACCGGCACGCACTAAATTTCTCCATCCATCCCTGGTTGCATAATCAGTCAATAAAGCAATGTCTTCCAGATTTCGTTGTTTACCCAGACTCGCTAATAGAGCCATTTCCCCACGATATGGGAGATCTTTGTATTGCAACTTGGTAAGGATCGATGTTCTCAGGGATGCATGCTGATGAGCACCACAGGCTCGTGCAGCCTCCTCAATGACCATTGGATCAGTTTCTGTAAGCAATAACTCAGCGAGATGCTCATAGGCATAGGCATTCCCAACGGTTCCCAGGGACCGATAAGCATGAATTCTGAGACCCCAGCGTTTTTCTTTCCCAAGATAGTCACGGATCGCCTTAAGATTTTTGCGCTTTCCCGTCTTGGCCAATTCACTCATAGCCTGCATGAGTCCACGAACTGTCTTGCCATGTTCCAGCAGGTGACGGAGTTTGTCATCACCAGGATTGAACTCTGCCTCAAAGAGTGACTTCATGTTGGGATCAAGCATGACATGAGCTGGCTCATCCATCTTGATATTTACAATCTGGGTTCCTTTGGTGAGATGAACCGTATCGACATGGTCAGCACCTCTAGCATCTTGCCACCCAATTTCGAGACCCATTTCAAACAGCTCAATACCCTTTTCGGTATCTACTTGAGTCTGTTCAAAGGTAAATTTGCCCAGTCCCTTTTTCTTGTCATACTCGAAACTGGATTTCAGGATGGGATAGCCTTTGGAACGAAACCACATATCAAAAAAACTATCCAGATTCAAACCAGAGTGATTCTCTATGCAACGTTGAAAATCCAGAGACTTTACCGTACGAGCAGCATAGGTGTTTACATATTCCTGAACTCCTGCCCAAAACTTATCATCTCCTACCAGCTGACGCAGCATATGCAATCGCCAGGCTCCGCCCGGGTAGAGGTGCATGTCAAACATGTTCCAGCTGTGATCATACTCCCTGGTGATAATGGGCCGAACATAGCGATTTTTGGCTTCACCTATATAGCTGCTGGCTTCTTCAGCGAGTTGCCAGTGCATGGCATCGATTCCCTCAGAATCTTCCAGCCAGACGGATTCGATATAGGTTGCCCAACTTTCTTTTAACCAGACATGAGCAAAATCGTAGGATACAACCGCATCGCCAAAGTAGGAATGCGACATTTCGTGGACATTGATAAGATCCATGATGTATTTCCATTCTTTGGCCATGGTCTCATCCAGCATAAATTTATCATCCCAGGATACGAGCGAGATATTCTCCATGGCTCCACCCACTTCCCGACCGGCAATCTGGAAATATTTGGGATATGGAAAGGCCATCCCCAGTTTCTGCTCCATCCAGATCAGCATTTTTCGAGTGGGTTCGAAGGTGCGCTGCAATTGCTCAGGGGTGTATGACTTGTCGGCAAAGTAAGCGATGGGCATATCTCTTAAGGGTGCATCTTCGTAAACAGAGAATTCACCAATAGCAAAACAGGCGAGATAGCTAGGGCAGGGGAAATCCAATTTCCAATGTGAGGTCTTCATTCCAGCTTTGATTTCTTCAGAAACCAGGGCTCCATTTGCCAGGATAGTTAGATTTTCATCTGCTGTCAGATAATATTCCATTTTTGACCGCACTGTGGGAAAATCCACACAAGGGAGCCAATATCTTGCCCGTTCAGTCTCATTGTCAGTAATGGCATAAAATGGGAAGTCAGGTCGACTCTCATCAGGCGCTGAAAACTGCAGACCTGAAATGGGTTCATGAATGCTATAATCAACACGGATTAGGCAGGTTTCATTGATCTCGAAGTGTTTCCCGAAACTCAAGCCGATAAACAGATCATCATAGTGGTACTCCAGGTCTTTACCACTCAGGTCTTGAACTTTCAGTCCTTCGAAATCAACAGCATCTAACTTGATGGCGTGTTGCCCGGATACATTTGCTCGAAGTGTTATTAAGGCATGACCGGTAGCTGATTTCTGCTTGAGATCAACCTTGAGATGCACTTCCGTATGAACTGGCTCAAGTTTCAGATCTGGTGCATAATTTTTTACGGCTCCACTTAAGGCGAAATCACCAAACTTGTGCTGGTTTCGACGGGACAAGTGATCATACTTCATTTGATATCCTTATAAAATTCTATTTGCTAAAAGCCTTGAGCGGAATTTCAAACCATTCTCGTTGCTCATTGCTTACAATAATTGTTTTAGAATCCTTAAAACATATGCCTTCAGCCTGATCGGCTTTGACGAGACTATAGGTTCTGGGAGTTTGTGCTAAAAAGTCATCACCCCGTTTGGGTTTAGGGAAATACCAGATAATGGTTGCCAGCGGATTTTGGGCTAGCATCACCATGGCAGATTCATCCGGTGCCATGCTGGCATCGGTAACCCAACCCCCCAGGTCTTCCTTACGGTTGATCAATTTTAGTACATTGACACGGTTTGTGAAGCGTGTGTCCATTCTATAAAGCTTGGTCGCAGCGGCAGGCTTTCTGATATGACGATCGGCTCTGTGCTTTGTGAGAAAATATATCTTCCCCTGGAAGGTGAACATGGCTTCACAATCGAATTCCCACTCTGTGGCAGGATAGTTGGACTGATCTTCAAAACTGACTGGCAACCAGATCAAGGGTCGTGTTTCATAGGTCGCACGAGGATTGGGCTCAGGAATGAGATAGACCCCCATATCCCTTCTTGTGTTTCCATTGTTTCCTACATCTCCAATTACCAATGTATCGCCGAGTAGAGCCAACGCTTCCCAATCGATGAGACTGGCACTTTTAACTTTTATCCCAGGATACTCATCAAGTTTTTTACCACTAAAGCGTTTTTTCATAAAATCCGGTGCGATCATTTCACCCCGGGATGTCAGAGGAAATAAAAAGGGTTCACTACCAGAATCATTGCACACCCAGTAGACATTATCATAGGTCTGGCTCTTGATAATCGCGCTCTGCTCATCAATATCTTTATGAACTACTTCACAGATTTTATTCTGAGCACTCAGATTGGTGATCAATGTTAAAACCATTAAAACTCGTAAGGTCAATGACATTAAAACTTGCTCCTGGGGCATGAATATTCCATCGACTTCACCGTGAAAAGAAGTACTGTTATGGTATGAACATGGTTAAATACTGACATGAGTGCAAATTCAACAACAGATGCGGGAAATCAAGCAAAAATCTGGTTAAACAGACGATATCACAACTACAACTATTACCTCCAGAAGATCTATGGGGAGAAAATCCGTAAGGTTTCGCTGCATGGTGGATTTACTTGTCCCAACCGCGATGGCTCCAAGGGGCGAGGTGGTTGTGTGTACTGTAATAATGATAGCTTTGTCCCTCACTACATCAATAAAGACATGTCCATCCCCTTACAAATGGAAGCCTCTATTCCATTCATGATCGACCGCTATGATGTCCAGAAGTACATCGCCTACTTTCAGGCATATTCAAATACTTATGATGAGTTGGATAAACTGAAACATATGTATGAAGAGGCCGTGGACTATCCCAATGTCGTTGGTCTGGATATCGGTACGAGGAGCGACTGTGTTGATGAACCCTTGCTAGAGTATCTCGCCGGATTGAACGAACGGGTAAATGTCACTCTGGAATATGGTATTGAGTCTATTCATGATGAAACTCTTGACTGGATGAATCGGGGTCATGATTATGAGTCCGTTGTTAAGGCTGTGGAATTAACCAAACAATACGGCATAAAAGTCGCTGGACATATCATTCTGGGTTTCCCCGTTGAATCAAAGGAAATGATGTTGGAAACTGGTGTCGCTGCCAATGATCTTGGTCTGGATTTTTTAAAAATTCATCAGCTGCATATTGTGAAAGGCACGGTCCTAGCCAAGCGCTACCAGGATGAACCCTTTCCGCTTTTCCAGGCAGATGAATATATTGAGCTAGTGGCTGATATCCTGGAACGACTCGATCCAGAGATTGTCATTCAGCGGCTTTTCGGAGATGCCCCTGATGATATTCTAATAGCTCCACGCTGGGGTTATAACATCCCCAAACTAACTCACCTCATGGATCTAGAGCTAAATCACCGCGATACATGGCAAGGTAAGCAGTATTAATTCTTTCAAACTATTTGCCGTAAATTTCTTTCAGTTTTGCATTTAACAATTCGCCTCGAAGCTCATTATTCATACTAACTACCTTGCCATCTGGATCAATTAAGAAAAGCGAGGGATACGACATTATCTTATACAGCTGTTGCATAGGACCTGATTGGCCATCTAGCACCTGAAGCCAATTCATATCTTTTTCAGTCACATACTCCTTGAGTTTTTCTGCCTCGAAACTATCACTACTGATACTTAATATCTCAAACCCTTCCTGATGATACTCAGCGTATACTTTTTTTAGATTGGGAATTTCATTTACACAAGGTTTGCACCAAGTGCCCCAGAAATCAAGCAGTACATAATTTCCCCTCAAATCCGACAGCTTTCCTTTAGCACCCATGACAGTTTTATATTCGAAATCAGGAGCTATTGAACCGATTATATTGGCTAAAAATTCGGTGCTCCCACTGCTTCTTTTCTGATATTCTAAATAACTAAGGTATTTATGTTTTACTGATCCATACTGTTTCTCAAGCGGTATGGAACCCATAACCGCCATAAATTCTGTATTTGCTTTTTCCTGGAGCTCTTGAAACGGTCCATACAAACTGGTCCTGTAGTCCGCAATAAAATTTGCCTTCACATGTTTCAGCGAGTCAGATTTGCCATACTTTTGCACAAGTTTCTGATACTCTTTATTTGCATCATCATAGATGGAATTTATTCTTTCAAATGTTCGGGCACTTTCGAAGACCTTCCGCCAATAGACAGTTTGGGCGATCCAATTGGCGGGATGATCCTTTATCTCAGCCCTGATTTCGGCCAGAATTGTTTCCTGAGATTCTCCTGCCATAATTAAAAAATCAATATTCCTGAAACGGGCATTCCTGACCGGTACTCCCTTTTCATTATATATGTAACTTGTAAAAGTCTTTTTGTCGTTATAATCAAATTTATGACCGTCAGTAAAATAGTAGCTTAACAATGTCACGTTTTCTGGAATGAAAACTTTTGCCTCCCACTGTGATCCATTGGTTTCCATCTTTAACTCTGTTGCTTTTCCAGAATCAGGTGATATTACATTTCGGAAAAGTCCACTAGCACCTTGATAATTATTGCCTGTCGTCCCCCAATAATCGAAACTATACACCACCGTAATTTCGTCCGATAGCTCATCATTAGTATTGTCATAACAAAGGACAAAGTTCTGCCCATTAATTGGATGATTTTCGATGGTATTTCCACAATTACTGAAAAAGATAATCAGTAGTAAAGCTGATATAATTCGGTTTATTGTCATTTTAGAATCTCCCCTGTTTAAGTTCTACTACATAAAATGGTCATTAATTGAACCGGGTTTTGTGATTCATCAATAACACTATCTAATTGTGACTGCGTCTTTACATGATCGATTTTCGTGAGTTGCGTAAAACTAGACTGTTTAAATCAATTAAAAAGAAATGTTTAATATTAAGGGTTTAGAATGTCTTTAATGCAAATAAAGTGATAACACCAGGAAGTCGAGTTACAAATCACTTAACTCACACGCACCTCCTGAAATGCGATAATATATATCATGAATAAAATTCTTTTCATCCCTTAAGCCAAATCTATATTCACCGTCAGTTTGGATATTGATCAACGAAAGGACGAGATATGCAGAAATGGGCATTGATTTTAGGCGCTTCGAGTGGCTTCGGTGGAGCCATCTCCAAGAAACTTGCCGCCAATGGATATAATATTTTCGGGGTTCACCTCGATCGTAAAGCGACCATGCACAACGTGGAAGCTATAAAAGCAGATATCGAAGCTGTAGGTTCAAAATCTATTTTTTTTAATATTAATGCAGCTGATACACGGGCCAGAAAAGAGGTTATCAGGGTTATGGAAGAAACTTTCTCCCACGAACCCGGTAATGTGCAATTATTGGTGCATTCTCTGGCGTTTGGTACCCTCCTCCCGGTAGTCTACAATCCTGGACAGGGTGGTGTAGTTCATAAGAACCAGATGGATATGACCCTGGACGTTATGGCACACTCGCTTATTTATTGGACCCAGGACGTGGTTGGACACAAACTTATGAAGGAGGGCGGTCACATATTCTGTATGACCAGCTCAGGTGGACATACATCATGGCCAAATTACGGAGCAGTTTCTGCTGCCAAAGCAGCCCTAGAAGCCCATACTCGGCAGATTGCTTTTGAGTTGGCTCCCAAAAGTATTGCCGCCAACGCCTTGAGGGCTGGTGTTACAGATACACCTGCTTTGAGAAAAATACCTGGTAACGAACAAATGATTGCCAAAGCTTTACAAAGAAATCCCGGCGGTCGCCTCACTACTCCTGACGATGTAGCAGAAGCAGTGCTCATCTTTTCAGAAATGAGTACCTGGATTACAGGTAATGTGATTGGAATTGATGGTGGCGAGGACAACGCCGGTTAGTCTAAAACATAATTTCATGACATTAAAAAAGCCCCTGATTGGGGCTTTTTTATTAGGTAGGGTCGTTGCATGCAACGACCCTACCTACCGTTAAATCCAAATACTATTCTTTGGTCAGGATCTGCTGCACATCTGCAAATAGGGTGTCAAAACCATGGGTGACTGATTCTGTATGATGCATGGCGGTTGCCAGTGCGTCCATGATATACTTTTTAGCAATCAACATTTTACGTGAATCCTCACCAGCTTCCTCAAGAATTATATAACCCACGTAGATTGAACCATACATCTCCACCAGTTCAGCGGAATGCAATTCCTGGTAAGCCTTATCTTCCTTCTCCAGTACATGCACTTTACATTTTTCCAGAAGTGTACGAATCTTCTTCAGTTTATTTGCTAGCTGCCGGGCTTCATGACGATATTCACGAGCTTCAAAAGCATCGAACTGATCATCACAAACACCTTTGATTACACCACCAATGGCAGCAATAACCTGGAGTTGAGAAGTACCTTCGTAAATATTGGTAATACGTACATCACGATAATGGCGCTCAACGTTAAACTCCTGCATATATCCAGTGCCACCATGGATTTGGATGGCATCATAGCAAATACGATTGGCTTTTTCGGAAATAATGAATTTCGAGAGTGGCGTTAAAAAGTCAGCCATGGCTTTCCAGTGTTTGGCTTGAGCCTTCGTATCTGTAAAGGATTCACCTGCAGATTTGAGTCTTCCTGTTTCTATCTCACTGACCTTGTGCATATCTACAGCACGGGCAGTGGCATATATAAGGGTCCGTGAACTCTCAAGATCAACCTTCATTTTGATAAGCATATCTGCCACAGCTGGAAAGTTCAGGATAGGTTTGCCAAATTGCTCACGCTCCTGGGCATAGCGACGGGCTTCCACATAGGCTGCCTGGGCAATTCCCAGAGCCTGGGCTGCCACACCGAGTCGAGCACCATTCATAAGAGCCATTACATAGGAGATAAGGCCACGCTTCCGCGAGCCAATCAGTTGGGCAGGCGTATCATGAAATTGCATTTCACAGGTGGGAGATCCTTTGATACCTAATTTATGTTCAATACGTCTGATCTGCACAGTATCGTCTCCATAGCAGACAAACAGTGAGAGACCCCGACCATCCCGGGTGCCCTCTTCAGAACGGGCCAGGACCAGATTTACATCAGCATTTCCATTGGTAATGAAACGCTTGACACCATTGAGGAACCAATTTCCATCTTCATCCTGATATGCACGTGTCTTGACTGCCTGTAAATCTGAACCAGCGTCGGGCTCAGTAAGCACCATGGCACCAGACACTTCACCACTGCTGAATTTTGGTAGAAATTCGTCTTTGATCTCATCGGAGGCATAGTTCTCAATGGTTTCAGATATATCCTGAAGACCAAAAAGGTTCATGAGAGAAGCATCCCCACGGGAAACCATTTCAATGGCAAATACATAAAGCGAGATAGGCAGGTTGAGTCCACCATATTTACGTTCCAGAAGAAAGCCCATGAGCCCAGCTTGATTCAGACGGGCCATCGCTTCTTCCAGTCCTTTGGCATAGGTCACCACACCATCTTCGAAAGTGGAGCCTAATTCATCGACTTCTCTGGCACGTTCAGCCACAAAATTACCGGATATATCACCAACAACTTCCAGAATGCGTTTAAAATTGTCTCTGGCATCTTCATAGTCTCGAGGGGCAAAGCTATACTGCTCTGCCTGCTTATAGTCATCTTCCCGGATTCTAATGATTTCTGAGAGATCAATACGATTGAACTGAAATTGAATATCGGCGTTTTCATTGAAAAAATTTGACATACACTAATCTCGCTTAATGATGAATATTACCAAATGATCGTCTGTCTGAGACATCGCACTGAAGTGTAACACTGTGAGGTGTCATACTGAGGTGCCATACTGAGGCTCTCGAAGTACTCTCGAAGTGCTCTCCAGGACAAGTTGATCTATAAAATTTGCTCAAAATATCTTTCTGTTTAATCACGCAAAACTCAATGCAGCTGACTTTTGTAAGCGGTGATCAGTTTTGGAATCACATCAGTCAGATCACCATGTATTCCATAATGAGCAACCTGGAAAATGGGTGCTTCAGCGTCACTGTTGATCGCTATAATTTTTTGCGATTCCTGCATACCAGCGCGATGCTGGATGGCTCCTGAAATTCCAATGGCAATATATAACTTGGGCCGTACGGTTGTACCTGTCTGTCCAACCTGTCTTTCAGAATCTATGAGACCTGCATCCACTGCCGCCCGGGAGCCAGCTACCTCAGCACCCAGAACTTTGGCAAGATCCTTAATTAATTGAAATTTTGCAGGTGTATCTGCGCCATAGCCACCAGCCACGATAATGGGAGCGCCTTTCAGATTAACACTTGATGCTTCCTGATGTTTCTCAATAATCCTTACTGCAACTTCAACTGGATCCAGTTCCACATTTACAGGAATGATGGTTCCTTTGCGCAATGTATCTGGCTCACCCATCTCCATAACACCTTCACGGATGGTCGCCATTTGAATCTCTACGTCAGGCGAAATGATGGTAGCGATAATATTTCCACCAAAAGCTGGACGAATCTGTAGTAATAGATCTTCGCGTTCAACTTTTCTGATGGTCAGGGTTTCGATTTTTAATTCAGTACAATCAGCCGTGAGTCCAGAACGAGTATGCGAAGCAACTCGGGGGGCAATATCTCGACCAATGTGTGTGGCACCAAAAAGGACTACTCGAGGTCTTTTTTCTTCAACCAGATTGGTAATAAGGTTGGCATAAGGCATACTGCGGAAATCTTTGAGCTCAGTATCATCCATGAGATAAACATTGTCTGCGCCATGGGCGAATAAGGTATCAGACAATCCTGCGACCTGATCACCCAATAGGACTGCACTCACCTGGGATTTCATCTTTTGTGCCAGCGTTCTGGCTTTATGCAATAATTCCAGACTGACATCTGCTATGACACCATCGGTTTGCTCGGCAAACACCCACACCATATCTTTTAATTTTGAATTCATATTTCTACTTCATTCTATCCAGTTTTTACAACGAAACAAACGAAGAGCACGAACAAAAGCATTTAAAGGCCGTGTTTGTAGATTTCGTTGAATTCGTTGTGGAAATTTTCATGTGTTATCCAAAGATGTGATCTTGCATTAGTTCTGTGATCATGTCATTCATCCCATCAGGAGTTGCTGGAACGGCTTTAAATTCTGCTCCACTGAGCACCACATTTTCCACCTTGTGGACCTTGGTGGGCGATCCTGCAAGTCCACACATTTCAACATCAGCATCGATGTCTTCAATATTCCAGGTCTCAATCAATAAATCGTCGGCTTTGGCCTTCTCCATCAATTCATCCATCCATACCAGATCATGACTATCATCTACTGTGGCTTCAATTTCAAATCTAGATTGTGCTCTTTTATAGGTACACAATCTTCTTACATCAAAGGGGCGGGGTTCGGCGGCATCCTTTGTAACAGTGAGTAAGACTGGCAAGGGAGCTTCCAGTATCTCATAACCATTTTTAATGGCCCGTTTAGCACGGACAGTCTTTTTCTTTAAATCCAATTCTTGAACTTCTAAAGTATAAGTGATTTGAGTGATACCCAATTTCTCTGCAGTTTGTGGTCCAACCTGAGCCGTATCACCATCAATAGCCTGACGACCACCAAAAATGAGATCATAATCGCCAATACGATGAACCGCTTTATGTAAGGCATATGAGGTCGCCAGTGTATCAGCAGCTGCAAAGCGCCGGTCGCTTACCAGAATGGCACGATCTGCACCCATATACAAACACTCCCGGAGCATGTTGGCAGCATTGGGTGGTCCCATTGTCAAGGCGGTAACCTTGCCACCATGTTTATCTTTAAGTCGCAGAGCGAGTTCCAGGGCTTCCTGATCTTCGGGATTGAAAATGGCAGGGAGTCGTGCTCGATTTACAGTTCCATCAGGACGCATGACGTCGCCTGAAATGTTGCTGGTATCAGGAACCTGTTTTACTAATACGATCGTATGAAGTGACATCAATCATCTCTCCTAAGCAGAAAATTTGAGCCAATATAGCCGAATACCCCACTTTTGTAAATGCTTACTTTAACAAGCTTTTTTTGGTGGGAAATATTTTCCAGTTCAGCGGATTAAAAATTGTCTTTAGCCAAAGAATATTAATCACCGTGCGTTCTCTTGAAACCTGGAAACTGATCCAGATTCCGACCACGGCCATAATGCCATTGGGAGCCCACATTGCCAGGACAGGATCCATTATTCGACGATCTGCCAATTCCTCCCCTGCTATCAGGGCGGCCCAATAGATAAAAAACATACCAATGGCCACTCCAATAGTACCGCTGGACTTGCGGGTCATGATTCCAAGGGGTACACCCACCAGTACAAATACAATGCAGGTAACAGCCATGGCGTACTTCTTGTGAATTTCTACAAGGTACTTATTCACCTGCTTTAAATAACTGTTAAGCAAACGCTCCTGGCTCTCCAGTTTATCAATAGTGCGATTCCAGACCCTGGTTCTGGCTTCAGTAGGTGTTTTTTCTGGGATTGGGATGCGTTTAACCGTATCCATCAATGCGATCATGTCAATCGTTGAATCACCATCAAAAAGCGGACTTTTTAGTCGAATACTATTCATTCTGTCGATGGTTCGATTGAATCTATCCTTGTTCTCTTCAATGCGGATATACATCATAGCCGGGGTCATTTCCCGATCGCCCCTCACAGCAGATTCTCGACGCTTTAACTCAAGATTATTGACTTTGACAGTGAGCCGCGTAGAATCAAAATACTCGCGCTGATAATCATCCAACTTGTCCAGATCCAGTAGGTGCTTTTCACCGTTGTAGAGCGTAAATATGATTTGACCACCAATGGTTTCGGTGCGACCTGTCTCTGCAAAAATGGATACCTGTTCTCTGAGATCACTTTTGGAGAAAATGACCACTCCACTGAGACCTGCTTCTGTCACCTCATTAACGCGAATATTGTAGTCTGGGAGATCGTCGATAAAATATCCCGGGACAATATCCATATCAGGGCGTTTCCGATAGATATCAGATCCCAAAAGTCGGGCACGATGGTTTACATCCGGCAGGATGGTCGTGTTGAAGTAGAGGGTAAAGCTACCTACCAGAATAGCGAAAACCAGGGCAGGCGCCATAATACGGGGCAATGAAATACCACCGGACCGCATGGCTGTGACCTCGTGATCAGTAGCAAGGCGCCCATAGGCGAGCAACACAGCCACCAGTACAGAAAGAGGAATGGCCAGAGCTAGAATCCAGGCCAGATTTAGAGCGATGTATTCGAGAATCACCAGCATGGAGAGACCTTTACCTAAGATCCGATCCATGGCGCGGATGACAAAATTCACCAAAAAGATCATTGTCAGGACCAACAATGAATACATAAAGGGGGTTAGCAATTCCCGAAAAACGTATTTATCTAAGGTTTTAAACATCGTTCAAGTATAGGAGGGAATGAGATGGAGTCTAGGAGAAAGATGAATTTTAAGCCGGGCAATTCGTTTGGCTTTAAATTACAGTACCTTTGTTAGCAGGATTTGTTGCCCATTCTACATGTCCGCTTTAGTGGCAATATATTTGACAATTTCGATATTTAATCCGTGATATTCATTCGCCTTTTCATATCCTTTCAACCCTCTTAGAGTCTCAAAGTATAGCAAGTGTGGAGAACTATCTTTCAGCTCGAAATTTAGAGCTATTTCTTTCATGGGGTCACTGTAGGGATAGTTGAATGACAACTGGAAAGTCATTATGTTCTCGTTAATTGTCGAGATGTTTACCAACTTAATCTTGTCTGATTGAATTTTATAGCTCTCGGCAATTAGGAGTGGGATTTCCTTTAGAATTGCAGCATGAGCGAATAGCGCTTCTTTCATTTCAACACCCTTCTAAACATTGGAGTTATTATGTGACCACAAGGAATAAGGAAGCTGAATTAATTTTCATGTTATCAAAGCATATCCTTAATTCATTTTTTTTCGGAATTTTATCGTGACCGCATAAAGTGACATCTACTTAGGCCGAAGTATTGGACTCTGATTTACCCAGTCTACCGGTGACTGCCTGTTTGCCCAGGGCGAGACCTGCCACCCAATCGTAGAAAAAATCAGGTGCAGCCTTTATCAAATGGATGAGCACTGCCGTTTGCCAGGGGAAGGCAAAACGTTTTCTTTTCCTGGCAATAGCTCTTCTGATTTTCTGACTGGCTCGATCCACTTCCATGAGAAAGGGCATGGGAACTACATTCTTGTCCGTCATGGGGGTTCTCACAAAACCGGGCCGAATGTCAGTCACAAACACCCCAAATGGTTTTACAGAGAAACGGAGTGATTCAATATACGAGATCAGAGCTGCCTTCGTGGCACTATAGGCTGCCCCACCAGGTGCACCCCGGAAACCTGCAATACTGGAGACTCCTACAAGGTGTCCATGCTTTTCAGTTACCATGTATTTCGCAAAAAATTCCAGCGTTTGAGTGGCTGCCCTGAAATTGAGATCAATGATCTGGTTTAGAACCTGAATGTTATTGTCACTGGGGTAATACATTCTCCCACCCCAGCCCGCATTGGCAATGACCAGATCGAAGCCAGTAGATTCATTCTGAGCTATGTTTAAAGCTTTAAGAAATGCAGGTTCATCCGTGGCATCACAAACCAGGATATGCGCTTGTCCTCCAGAATTCTGAATCTCCTGAGCCAGTTCGTTCAATTTCAACTCAGATCGGGCCAGAAGCCATAACTCGGCCCCGTCCTTTGCATAGTCCAGTGCCAACTGTCTCCCGATTCCGGTACTGGCACCAGTTATAAATATCTTTTTGTATGTATTCCCCACTTTATCTCTCAGCTACTTCAAGGTGACTTCAGGCATATCTGAAGCACCACAATTTTCCCTGACCTGCTCAGGGGTTTTCCCTCCGGGGATAGATACATGACAGGCCGGATGAGAAATTCCAAAGCGCAAGGCAATCTGTGCCGGACTCCAATCCGCATAGCGGCTGTAAAAATCGTCCATGGACTCCATTTTACTGAGATAACTTTCCAGTTTTTCTGTATCTAGATTAAAGCGCCGATGATCGTCACCTTCAAAGACACTTTTGCGGTCGAATTTTCCACTGAGGAGTCCAAACAACATGGGGATTCGCACAATCACGCCGACCCCATATTTGATGGCTTCAGGAAAGAGTAATTTTTCAGCTTTACGCTCGAGGAGATTATAACGCACCTGGATCACATCTAGCAGATCCTGATGTCGCTCCAGGAGGTAGGCCTGCTCGGATTCCTTGAAAGATTGGATGGAAAGGCCAGCATGTTGAATCTTGCCCTGCTCCTTTAATCTTGTAAGTGCTTCCCAGGGCTCATCCCACTCAAGTTTTTCCAAATCAGGACTATGGAGTTGCAGAATATCCAGGGTTTCCACACCGAGACGTTTGAGGCTTTTCTCAGCTGCCTCAATGAGATATTCCTTTTTATAGTTTTGCTGAATAGCACCATAACCATCATCTGTTTCATCGCCGGCATAGTAAAAGTCATTGCCTGCCTTGGTGGCAATAATCAGATCGCCTTTACCACGCTCTTTGATAGTTTTGGCAATGAGATCTTCTGAATGGCCAAAACCATACACATCGGCTGTATCAATAAAGGTTACCCCTTCATCCAGAGCTGAACGCAGAGCTTTTAAAGAAACTTCATCATCAGTAGGTCCCCAGTTCATCCCACCAATCGCCCAGGCACCGAAACCCACAGTTGAGATTTTTGGTCCACGATGTCCAAGTTTTGTATATTGCATAATTATTTCCCCTTTTATGTGCTTTCAAATTGCATTCTATTCAAATGGATTGCCAGATTTGAATATATCAATACATCTCACTTTGATTAAAAAAAACTGCCCCGCTTTGAAACCAAAACGGGGCAGTTCATATTATTAAATAATTAAATAGTCTACTCGGTTACAGAACGCATCAAATCTTCTATGTTACCAGGTGTAGACATAATTTTGGAAAAGGTCGTCATGGTTAGATCCGGGAATGCTAAAGCGATACGGTAACGACCGTGCATCATGACAGCAGTATTCCCCATAAGGAGTATTTCATAGGGTAGAAAGG
>Ga0257116_1000497_pt1 | contig 35785 bp, 44 predicted proteins | sample SI112_120mmetaG_FD_190150 | JGI IMG/M metagenome (GOLD analysis project Ga0257116, IMG submission 190150) | Marine microbial communities from Saanich Inlet, British Columbia, Canada - SI112_120m | ecosystem: Environmental > Aquatic > Marine > Inlet | place: Canada: British Columbia | collected...
AGAAGCAACCGTTGAAGAAGAAGCAACCGTTGAAGAAGAAGCAACCGTTGAAGAAGAAGCACCAGCTGAAGAAGAAGCAACCGTTGAAGAAGAAGCACCAGCTGAAGAAGAAGCAACCGTTGAAGAAGAAGCACCAGCTGAAGAAGAAGCACCAGCTGAAGAAGAAGCAACCGTTGAAGAAGAAGCACCAGCTGAAGAAGAAGCAACCGTTGAAGAAGAAGCACCAGCTGAAGAAGAATAAATGGACTTATTAGGATGGGAAATTTATTTCTCGAAAATATTGGAAAGAAGTTGGTTCTGTGGATGAATGAATAACCACATCACATTATTTACATCAAGCCCCACATTCGTGGGGTTTTTTGTTTGTTTACACGACTTCTGTCCTAAAATAGTCAAAAATACTTAATTAGTATTTTTCATCTAACTCTGTAACCTTACTGCTTGAATGACCTAACCACTTAGAAACTCTGTAAAGGTCTTGGGTCTGTTTAAGCATTCTACAAGCGAAAGTATGTCTCAAAATATGAAAGGTAAACTTCCCTTCCACTTCCGAATCATTCTTGGTTCTTGTAATTGTCCATATATACACCATATATACAAAAAATAGGTACAAAATGGCATATTTTGGCATTTTGCAACAATTAGACAATACAAAAAAACCCCCTGAATAAAGGGGGTTTCTCATTGAGTACCCGGGGCCGGACTCGAACCGGCACGCCATTGCTGGCAATGGATTTTAAGTCCATAGTGTCTACCAATTCCACCACCCGGGCATTAAAATCTTTTTGAGGCGTCGGCCGGATTCGAACCGGCGAATAACGGTTTTGCAAACCGGCCCCTTAGACCGCTTGGGTACGACGCCAAAATTAATTTGTCGAAAAAAGCTGCGAAATTTACATTGCACCTTTCGATTGATCAATTGCTCGTTTCGCTATTTCACACTTTTCCCATTTTTTATAACATCTCGTATTAAAGATTCTTTTACATTATATGGTATTTCAACTGGATCTTCCACATTCCAAATGACAATATCAGCCTTTTTACCTTTTTCTAGGGAACCCACTCCGTTTTCTAATTCTAAAGCTTTAGCTCCGTTGATGGTACAAGCCTTAAATGCTTCTAATATATCCATTTTCAAATAGATACACGCCAATGATACAATAAAGGGCATGGATTGTATATAACAACTTCCAGGATTAAAATCTGTCGCAAGTGCAATATCAATCCCTGCTAGTTTTAATTTTTTATAAGGCGCATAAGATGATTTACCTAAAAAGAATGTTGTTCCAGGTAACAAAGTAGCAACAACCTGATTATCTTTTAATGACTGAATTCCGGCATCACTTATTGCCATTAAATGGTCCGCTGAACATGCTTTCATTTCTCCCGCTAATTCAGCCGCTCCAGAATCAACAAATTCATCTGCATGGAGACGAATTTTTAATTTATACTGTTTCGCAGTGTGTAAAATTTTCCTAGATTGTTCCACTGAAAAATAGCCTTTTTCACAAAAAACATCACAATATTCTGCTATCCCCTGCTCTGCAACTTTTGGAATCATATCTTGGCAAATATTTTCTACATAGGCATCTTTGTTTTCCAAATATTCTGGGGGAAATGCGTGTGCGCCCATAAATGTGGGGTGTATATCAATGTTATGTTGTTGATTTACTTTATCTAAAACATATAAAGATTTTAATTCTGACTCCAGATCTAATCCGTATCCACTTTTTGCTTCAACCGTGGTCGTTCCTAAAGATAAAAATGTATCCATCCTGTTTTGTACTTTGCCAATTAATTCATCTACTGTGGCTTCACGCACACCATTAATACTGGAAACAATGCCACCACCAGCAAGGGCAATTTCTTCATAAGTGGCTCCCTGAAGTCGCATTTGAAATTCTTCTTCCCGTCCATTCATAAATACAGGATGGGTGTGGGAATCAATAAATCCTGGAGATACCATATTTCCCTGACAATCAATGATGTGATCTGCATGGCCCAAATTCTGCCCAATTTTGATAATTAGACTATCTTCAATCATTATATCAGATTCTGAGTCAATAATCATACTTTGACGTTCTGATTGCCATGTAATAATTTTACCAATATTGGATAAAAGAGTATTCATTTTATTTGGGAGTCATGGGAATATCAATTCCCCAATTATTCGCATTTTGAATGGCATCTTCATATCCAGCATCTGCATGACGAATCACACCAGAACCCGGGTCATTTGTTAATACTCGCTTAAGACGAAGTTCCATTTCTGGAGTTCCATCAGCCACGATGACTTGTCCAGCATGAATGGCATATCCCATTCCAACACCTCCGCCGTGATGAATCGAAACCCAAGAAGCACCGCTAGCTGTATTGGTCAATGCATTCAATAACGGCCAATCAGCAACTGCATCTGTTCCATCTTTCATAGATTCTGTTTCTCTATAAGGTGAAGCAACTGATCCAGTATCTAAATGATCACGACCAATGACAATTGGCGCAGATATTTCTCCTGATGCTACTAATTGATTCATAGCCACACCTAACTTGGCTCTACCGCCATACCCAAGCCAACATATTCGCGACGGGAGTCCTTGGAATTGAACCATTTCTTGGGCCATATTTATCCAATTATGTAATGGTTTATCATCAGGGAATAATTCTAAAACCAAGTGATCTGTTCTATAGATATCTTCCGGATCTCCTGATAAGGCGACCCACCGAAATGGGCCTTTCCCTTCGCAAAATAAAGGGCGAATATATGCTGGGACAAATCCTGGATAATCATAAGCATTTTTTATGCCTGCTTTTTCAGCTTGAGCCCTAAGATTGTTACCATAATCAAAGGCAATTGACCCTTTGTCTTTCAAGTCAAGAATCCCTTGCACATGCTCTCCCATAGATCGAATACTTTCAGCAATGTATTTCTCAGAATGACTCTTTCTTAAAGATAATGCTTCATCCAATGTCATTTGGTTAGGCACATATCCATCTAATTCATCATGGGCAGATGTTTGATCTGTAACCATATCAGGAATCAGTTCATTATCAGCAAATAATGGGACTAAATCGGCTGCATTTCCCAATAACCCTATACTAAGTGGTTCTTTCTTAGATATGGCTTTTTTCGCCCATTGAATCGCTTCATGTAATGAATCTGTTGATTTATCTAGATATTTTGTATCCAATCTTCTTTGGATTCGATGTGGATCAATTTCAATATTAATGGAAACACCTCCCGCCATTTTTACGGACAGTGGTTGAGCGCCTCCCATTCCTCCCAAACCAGCAGTAAGAACTAATTTCCCAGATAAATTTTCCTGATTAAAATGTGTTTTAGCCGCAGCGATAAAAGTTTCGTACGTCCCTTGTAATATACCTTGCGTACCAATATAAATCCAACTCCCTGCTGTCATTTGGCCATACATCATGAGTCCGCGTTTTTCAAGCTCATTGAAGTGGTTCCAATTTGCCCAATTCGGGACCAAGTTTGAATTCGCTATTAACACACGTGGACTCCATTCATGTGTTTGTACAACACCAACCGGTTTCCCGGACTGAACTAAAAGTGTTTCATCTGGCTTAAGGCGTTTTAAAGTTTCCAGAATTGAGTCAAAACATTCCCAATTACGAGCTGCTTTTCCTTTTCCGCCATATACAATTAACTCATCAGGGTTTTCTGCTACATCTGGATCTAAATTATTTTGAATCATACGATATGCAGCTTCAATTTGCCAATTATTACATGTTAATTCAGTTCCTGTGGGAGCATGGATTGATCTCGGAGACATTCTATTGTTACCTTTCAATTATTGTTACGGAACGAGATGTTTTTTTATCCGATCGAAATACCCTGTAGTATCTCTAAATACGTTATAAGAAAATAAACATATACCGTTAAATCCACTATCCTTTGTGAATTGGATTTTTTCATTAACTTGGTTTGGATCTTGATTGTATGTGGCTAGTCCCATGATAATTTTTGATCGATGTTTTTTTGGTAAATTGTCTTCCATCACATTAATATTTGTAGAAAATATGTCTAACTCAGGTAGATAATTCATGGGAATAACCCAGTCTAAATAACCAGCCAATAGCCAAACATCCCATTCTTGTCCAAAATCATTTCTTGCTGAATATAAATTAGGTTTTACTGCTGCAGATAAAATACAATTGTCACGATTCGCTTTTATTACATTTGAAATACCTTTTACTAATTTTGTGACTGAATTTCTACGGAAAGATCCCCAGATTGGATCTTGTATTATTTGAGTAGAAAGAAATGGCACATTTGATTCTCCACGGTATTTCTTATAAAAAGAAAGCCCAACAGGGTTTAAACCATAATTTTCATTATAGAATCGAACATAGTCTAAATGGATTCCGTCTATATTATAATTTTGTACTACTTCTTCTACAACATCAATCAAATACCTTGATACTTCTGGATGCGTTGGTGCTAAAAATAATCCTTCATCATTATATGATTTATTTTTGATGTCTATTAATACTTGTTCAACATTTACATTTTTTTGAGAATCATTATCTAACCAATCGGGATTTGTATATAATAAATGATTTTGCTGATTTGGCATTGATGATGCAGACCATAGGTAATACATATTTAGCCATGCATGAATTTTGATATCGAGTGGTTTTGCTTTTGAAATAATGTACTCTAATGGATCAAAATCAGCATCTTTTAACCTAATAGAACGTGGGACTAGATTTGATTCATATAATGCATCCCCACGACCACGAACCTGTACTAATAAATGGTTAAATTTATTTTCGTCGGCAAATTCGATAAGTTCATCAATGGATTCTGTAGATGACATTGCATCTCGAACAACCCATAATAACCGCTTTTCAAATGGAGATTCTCCAATTAGTAAACTGGGTATAAAAAAAAGAAGGGTAACATACCATGCTACCCTTCTAATAACATATTCGAATATTATTTTATTCATATTCAAATGACCAATTTATTTTTCAGTATCTACTACTTGTGTCCCATCTTCATTTACGAGGTCAACAAATTCAATTTGTGAAACTGATGCACGATCATTATCTCTAAATCCGAGTTTAATAATACGTGTATATCCGCCTTCACGTTCTGAATAACTTGATGCAATTTGATCAAAAAGAATATTAACAATATTTTTTCTTGGAATCTTTCTTAGGACTTGGCGCCGTGCATGGACATCACCCCTTTTTGCAAAAGTAACAAGAGGTTCTATAAAACGTCTGAGTTCTTTCGCTTTAGCATCTGTTGTTTTGATTTTTTTATGTAAAATCAAATTGGATGCCAAATTAGATAGAGTTGCTCTTCTGTGAGCAGGTCCCCGTCCAAGTTTTCGGCCTGATACGCGATGTCTCATAGTTAGCCTTCTTCCACCATAATACTGTCAATATCCATTCCGAAATTAAGGCCCATAGTATCTAGTTTTTCAACTAATTCTGTTAAGGATTTCCGGCCGAAATTCTTGTACTTTAACATTTGGCTTTCTTCTTTGCTTACTAATTCATGGATATACTTAATACCCGCAGCTTGTAAACAATTGTAACTTCTTACAGAAAGTTCCATTTCATCAATAGTTTGATTCAATACTTTTCGTAATGCCATAGTTTCTTCAGAAACACCTTGAGTCAACTCTAACACTTCTGGTTGACTAATGGCTTCTATGTAACTTAGATGTTCACGTAAATACTGAGCTGAATAACTAGCAGCATCTTCTGGAGTAATAGCTCCATTTGTTTCAATTTCCATTGTTAAAATTTCAATAGGATCTTTTGCGCCTGGTACAGGTTTCACATCAAATGAAACTTTTGTTACAGGATTGAAAATACTATCAATTGCGTTTGTACCAAGTGTGGTATTTGGCAATACATTTTCTTCAGCTGGAACGTATCCTTTACCAATACCAATTCTGAGTTCCATTTCCAATACACCATTGGACTTTACTTCAGTAATGTAATGATCTGGATTCAATATCTCATACTGATCACTGGCATCTTGTAAATTTTTAGCAGTGAAAGATTTTTTCCCTTTAATCGTCAAATTGACTTTATCAGGATTATTGTCCATGAGTTTGAATTTGACACCTTTTAAATTCATTATAATGTCAGCCGCATCTTCCTGAACACCTTCAATCGTAGAGAATTCATGCTGAACTCCTTCGATTTTCACATGGGTAATTGCAGCGCCAGGAATACTAGTCATAATAACACGTCGCATTGCGTTACCTAGAGTAGTGCCATAACCACGTTCGAGTGGTTGCATTGTAAATTTCCCGTATGTTTCGGTTAATGTTTTATTTTCAAATGCAATTTTAATTTGATTTTCTTTTGCCATCTAAAGTTCAGCTCCTGATTTAATCTTATTTTGAATATAATTCTACAACCAACTGCTCATTCACAGTTAGATTCATTTCGTCCCTATCTGGGACAGCAGTAAATGTACCTCTCATTTTAGCTTTATCTAACTCAAGCCAACCAAGATCAACATCACCCTTAATACGACGCATCGCTTCTAGGATAATGTCCATTTTTCTACTTTTCTCACGGACTTCAATTACATCTCCTGGCTTAACTAGGAAAGAAGGGATATTTACTTTCTTCCCATTAACAAGAAAATGCGCATGACTTACTAATTGCCTCGCAGAAGGACGCGAAGGTGCAAACCCTATACGATATACAACATTGTCTAAACGACGTTCCAATAATTGCATCATATTTGTTCCAGTTTCGCCAACCATATTATCTGCTTTTGCAAAAAGATTTCTGAATTGTTTTTCCAACAAACCATACATGAATTTAATTTTTTGTTTTTCAGCTAACTGAATACCATAATTTGACAATTTACGTCTTCTAGCTTGCCCATGTTGTCCAGGTTGATAAGGTTTGCGATTTAGTAGTTTGTCATATTTCGGATTACCAAAAATATTTTCACCAAATTTTCGAACTAATTTACCTTTAGCTGTTTTTGTCTTAGCCATTTATCATAGTCTCCCTGTTACACTCGTCGACGTTTTGGTGGACGACAACCATTATGAGGCAATGGTGTAACGTCTCTAATTGAAGTAATTTGCAAACCAGCTACAGCTAATGCTCTAATGGCAGATTCACGACCTGAGCCTGGGCCTTTAACCCGAACCTCTAGATTTAGCAACCCCATTGAAAGTGCTTGTTCTGCAGCTTTTTCAGCTGCTTTTGTAGCAGCATATGCTGTACTCTTCCGAGATCCCTTGAAACCGGATGTACCTGCTTTTTCCCAAATAAGTACATTACCATATTTATCTGTTAATGTAACATGAGTATTATTGAAGGAAGATTTTATATGAGCGATCCCATTTGGATCCGTAACTCTTTTCTTCTTCTTTCTAGATTTGTTTTCAGCCAAAATATGTCCTTATTATTTTTTACCTAATCCAATCGTACGCTTTTTGCCTTTTCGTGTACGAGAATTAGTTTTTGTCCGCTGGCCATTAACAGGAAGTCCGCGACGATGGCGAAGTCCCTTATAAGAACCAATGTCTTTTAGTCTTTTTATGTTCATTGCAGTTTGTGACCGCAACTCACCTTCCACGCTTATACCTAAAGTACTAATTGCATCTCTCAACGCAATCGTATGTTCTTCCGTCATCTCCTGAACACGCATATCCGGATCGACTTTAGCTTCCACGCAAATATTATTTGCTGTATTTAAACCAATGCCATGAATATATCTCAGGGCAAAAGCTACTTTTTTATTTCGAGGTATATCTACACCAACAATACGCGCCACTCGAATCTCCTAACCTTGTCTTTGTTTGTGCTTTGGGTTCTCGCAAATGACCAAGACTTTACCTTTTCGCTTGATAATTTTGCATTTCGCACACATTTTTTTTACTGATGGGCGAACTTTCATTTCAATTTATGCCTTTTTATTCCGTTTTAGACTACGCTTAATTTGAAGTCAATTGACTTAAAATTACCGGTCCGTTATTAGTGATAGCAATTGTATGTTCATAATGGGCTGAATCTTGGCCATCTTTTGTAAAGATTGTCCATCCGTCTTGCCCAGTAAATATTTCTTTTTCACCCATATTAATCATGGGTTCGATGGCAATAACCATTCCTTCTTTTAATTGGTACCCTTGTTTTGGGTTTCCATAATTTGGTATTTGTGGTTCTTCATGCAATTCGGTACCAATTCCATGGCCTACTAATTCTCTAACAACAGAGAATCCGTTCTCTTCCGCATGCGATTGAACTGCATTCCCAATATCTCCAACATAATTACCTGGGATTGCTTGTTCAATACCTCTTTCTAGTGATTCACGTGTCACTCTCATTAATTTTTCTTTTTCTGGACCTATAGTGCCAACAGAAAACGTTCGAGCATGATCTCCATAATATCCGTCAAGTTCGGCACCACAGTCAATTCCAACTATTTGGCCTTTTTTCAATGTTTCGTCTGTAGGAATACCATGTACTACTACATCATTTACAGAGATACATAAGGTTGCAGGATAGCCCATATAACCTTTAAAAGCAGGTCTAGCACCACGATCAATAATGAAATCTTCAGCCATTCGGTCTAATGTCTTTAGAGCTACACCGGGTATTATATGCTTTGATAACATTTCTAAAGTGTCTGCTACTATTTGACAACTCTTAGAAATCAAATCAATTTCTCTGTCTGAACGAGTATGCACCATTTTACATTCTTCTCCGTCCACGAATTCTACCTTTAGATAAAAATCCATCATAATGACGCATCATTAGATGGCTCTCAATTTGTTGAAGTGTATCTAAGGCAACACCAACAATGATCAATAAACTTGTGCCACCAAAAAAGGAAGCTAAATCATATCCAACATCCATCGTCTGCATAAGGATGTAAGGAAATATCGCAACAAAGGCAAGTGAAATAGAGCCTGGAAGCGTTACACGTGTTAAAATATTATCAATATATTCAGCTGTTTTTTTACCGGGACGAACACCAGGAATAAATCCACCTTGTTGCTTCATATTAGAAGATACTTGTACAGGATCAAAAGCCATAGCTGTATAAAAATATGTAAAAAACACGATCATTAGCCCAAATACAAACCAATAAAAAGGATGTTCAAAACTAAACCATCCCATTACAGATTGCATAAATTCACTATCAGTAAAAAACATAGAAACTGTGCTTGGAATAAACATAATTGCTTGCGCAAAAATAATTGGCATCACACCAGCAGTATTTACTTTTAACGGAATATGTGTATTTTGCCCGCCATATACTTTTCTACCAACAACTCGTTTCGCATATGATACAGGGATTCGTCTCGTACCTTGTGTAAGTAGTACAACAAAAGCAACAATCAGAAACATAATTCCTATCAAAATAACTTCTGATAATAAACTTCTAACATCTTCTTGGATTAAAGATATTTCAGCTACAATTACATTCGGTAGACTTGCAACAATCCCAATCATAATAATCATTGATATACCATTACCAATACCACGTTCTGTTATTCTTTCTCCAAGCCACATTAGAAAGATGGTACCAGTAACCATACTTACAACTGTTGTGAACCTAAATACAAAGCCTGGGTCAATAACAACTTGTAATTCTTTTTCTAAAAATAAGGCCACACTATAGGATTGCATCACAGAAATCAATACCGTTCCGTATCGTGTTAACTGGGTGATTTTTTTCCGGCCAGCCTCACCTTCTTTTTGAAGGCGCTGAAAATAAGGAACAACTGAACCCATCAATTGGATTATGATAGAAGCTGAAATGTAAGGCATAATCCCTAATGAGAATAAAGATGCTTTTTGAAATGCTCCACCTACAAATGTATTAAATAAACCAAATAATGAGTTTTGTAAATTTTGGAAGGCGCTAGCCAGTGATTCTCCATCTACGCCAGGAACAGGAATATGAGCACCCATTCTAACAATGACTAGAAGTGCAACCGTAAATAAAATACGACGCTTTAAATCTGGAATAGTAAATATTGTTTTGATTTTATCTAGCATTATTGCTCCGTAGCAGTTCCACCAGCTTTTTCAATTTTTTCTTTTGCAGTAGCACTAAATGCACTTGCTGTAACATTCATTTTTCCTGTCACATCTCCAAATCCTAATACTTTAACAGGTTTTAAGGATGATTTCACTAATCCATTTTTAGACATGACTTCAGCATCTATTGAATCCATTTCAAGTGCACTTAAATCTTTTAGATTCACAATTTGAAATGATTTTCTAAATAAATGGTTTGAAAACCCGCGTTTTGGCAAACGACGGGCAAGAGACATTTGTCCTCCTTCGAACCAGGCGCGTTTTTTATTACCGCTCCGCTGTCCCGCACCTTTATGGCCTCTACCACCAGTCTTTCCTAATCCAGAACCAATGCCACGTCCTCGTCTTTTTGTATTTTTTACAGATCCACTAACAGGACTTAAATCTTCAATTCTCATGCTTCTTCCACTTTCAGCAAATAATCTATTACACGAATCATACCACGTATTTGCGGCGTATCGTTTTGTTCAACAGTTTGTTGCATTTTACGAAGCCCTAATGCTTTCAATGTTTTTTTTGCTTTGGGTTTATACCCAATAGAGCTTTTAATTTGAGTAATTAATAACTTTTTGCTAGTAGCCATTTTAGTTAAATACCTCTCCAATTGTCATACCACGTTTATTCGCAATAAAAACAGCATCTTTTGAATTAATTAATGCATCTAAAGTAGCATAAACCATATTTGTAATATTTTTAGAACCGTGTCGTTTTGTAAGGATATTATGAATACCTACTTGCTCCATAACAGATCGAACTGCTGCACCGGCAATAATACCAGTACCAGGAGAAGCCGGCTTTAACATGACTCGGCTTGAACCGTGTTTCCCAATAATCTTATGAGGAACAGTTCCATTTACAATTGATACTTTAACGATATTTCGCTTAGCAACATCTTTTCCTTTAGAAATAGCAGAAATAACTTCATTTGCTTTTCCAAGTCCGACACCAATGTGCCCTTTTCCGTCACCAACGACAACTAAAGCTGAAAATCTAAATCGTTTTCCGCGAGATGTTACTTTCGCAGTACGATTAATTTTCACAACTGCTTCTTCTAATAAATCTAATTCTGCTGGATTAATAATGGCCAAAAGGACCTCCCTTAAAATTCGAGGCCGGCTTTACGCGCTGCATCAGCAAATGCTTTAACACGTCCATGATAGGAATAGCCGTTACGATCGAATACTACACTTTTTATTTTTTGTTTTAATGCCTTATTAGCGATGGTTTCACCAACTAATTTGCTAACATCTGTTTTTGTTGATGCTTTCTTAATTTGAGCTTTCAAATCTTTTTCATAGGATGATGCAGATACAATGGTCGTTCCTTCAAAATCGTTAACGATTTGAGCCTCAATATTTTTATTACTTTTGAAAACAACTAGTCGAGAACGATTGGGATGCATAAAAGCAGTCTTTTTACTGCGATTTCGTCTTCTCTTGTTTCGTACTACTTGCTTTTTTAATTCACTCACTATTGTGCGCCCCCAACTGTTTTACCTTGCTTGGTTCTTACATATTCATCTTTATAACGAACACCTTTTCCTTTATATGGTTCAGGTTTTCTAAAAGATCTAATTTTTGCGGAGACAGCTCCTACTAATTGTTTGTCAATTCCTTCTACCTTAACAGTTGTTCTTTCAGCAGTAATAGTAATTCCATCTGGAATATCAAAAAAGATATCATGAGAGTATCCAAGTTGAAGTAATAATCTTTTTCCCTGCATAGTTGCTTGGTATCCAACACCTCTAATTTCCAATTCTTTTGAAAATCCTACATGAACACCTGCAACAGCATTATGGATGATTTGACGTGTTGTTCCATGCAATGAACGATGCAATTTATTATCACTTGGTCTTTCAACCATAATTTCAGCATCTTGAATATTAACAACCATATCCTGGTGTATTTTTACAGACTGTGAGCCTTTTGGTCCAGTTGCAGTTACTAATGAATCTTTGTAATCCACTTTCACATCTTTAGGAATAGCTATCGGATTTTTCCCAATTCGTGACATACCTTAAAAAACCTCGCAAATTAATTCGCCACCAATATTAAGCTTAGCAGCAGTCTTATTAGACAAAACACCTTTCGATGTTGATAAAATGGATACACCTAGGCCATCCAATACTCGAGGTACTTCTTCGGCACCTACATAGACTCTGTTACCTGGTGTACTAATTCTTTTAATGCTTTCTATAACTGGATTATCTTGATAATCGTATTTAAGAAAGATTCTAATTTTTTCTTTAGCTCCATTAGAAATGAAGAAAAAATCTTCGATATATTTTTCTTCTTTCAGGACAAGTGAAATTCGTTTTTTCAACTTAGAACTTGGAATATCAACCCAACGTTTGTGCGCTGATAAACCATTTCGAATATGTGTTAAAAAATCCGCTACTGGATCTGTCATCGTCATTAAATAATTCTCCTTACCAACTCGCTTTTGTTACGCCAGGGATTTCACCTTTTAATGCCATTTCCCTAAAACATATTCGGCAGAGGCCAAATCGACGAAGATATCCATGTGGACGCCCACATTTAAAACATCTATTCTTTTTTCGAGTTGAAAATTTTGGATTTCTTTTTGATTTATGTATTTGAGATTTTTTAGCCATTAAGCAGCCTCTTCAATATCTTTTTTAACTGGTTTTTCTCTCAATGGAAACCCAAACTCTTTGAGCAACCAGTATGCTTCATCATTTGTTTTTGCTGTTGTCGTAATAGTCACATTTAGTCCATTAATTTCTTGAATCTTATCATAGTCAATTTCAGTGAAAATAATCTGTTCTTTTACACCAAAATTATAGTTTCCACGTCCATCGAATGATTTCCAAGATAATCCGCGAAAATCACGAGATCTTGGTAATGCAACCGCAATTAAGCGTTCCAAGAATTCATACATCTTGTTTGCCCTTAATGTAACCTTACAACCTACAGGGTATCCGCGTCTAATTTTAAAATTTGAAATATCTCTTTTCGATAAAGTTGTGACTGGTTTTTGACCAGAAATAAGGGTTAATTCTTCTATAGCACTTTCTAAGTGTTTTGAATTCGTTTTTGCATCACCGATACCCATATTCAATGACACTGAAAGAAGTTTCGGCACTTCCATTACATTTTTGTATTTAAATCTTTTAACCAAACTAGGCGAAACTAATTCTTTATAGTCCGTCTTTAATTTAGGAACATAAGTTTGAATTTTTTTAGCAGCAGCTTTTTTTGGCGCAGCTTTCTTAGCGGGCGCTTTCTTTTTAGGTGCTGGTTTCTTTTTTTCTTCAGCCATGATTATGCTTCAATTTCTTCATTTGTTTTTTTTGAAATTCGGATTTTACTTCCGTCATCTAATTTTTTATACCCAACTCGTGATGCAGTACCACCATGAACAATCATCACATTAGAAACATGTATTGGTGCTTCTTTTTCTACCATACCACCACTCGGATTTTCCTGAGTTGGTCTCATGGCTTTTTTGATGAAATTAACACCTTCGATGAGGACTCTTTGTTTTTTAGGAAACACATGGAGGATTTTGCCTTCCATTCCTTTATGATTACCACTGATTACCTTCACAGTCATTCCTTTTTTTACGAACATACTAGATGACCTCCGGCGCCATTGAAATGATTCTCATAAATCCACCTTCTCGTAACTCGCGAGCAACTGGTCCAAATATACGTGTACCTCTTGGTTCACCATTCCCGTCTAATAATACAGCAGCATTTTCATCAAATCGTATAAAACTGCCATCTTTACGACCAATTTCTTTTCTAGTTCTGACAACAACAGCACGATGGACTTCACCTTTTTTAACCATACCGCCAGGGATAGCTTTTTTAACTGTAATTACGATTTGATCACCGATTGATGCATATTTTCTTTTAGACCCGCCCAACACTTTAAAACAAAGAATTTCCTTTGCTCCAGTATTGTCTGCGACTTTTAATCTTGTTTCTTGTTGTATCACTGCTATTAACCAACCTTCACTGATTCACGAATTATTTCACTTACTTGCCAACGTTTACGCTTACTCATAGGTCTCATAGAAGTTATTCTTACAATATCACCATCTTTAGGAACAATCGTAGCTACGTGAGCTAGGTATTTATTAAATCTTTTTACACGCTTGTTATAAGTAGGATGGGCAATTTCTCTCATTACACGGACATTTACTGTTTTATCCATTTTAGTACTAACAACTTCTCCAACGAGAGATTGTCTTTTTCGCTCATCAGTCATGATTAAGCATCTCCTTCTTTTCTTCTGATCCCAAGTTCAACTTCCCTAAGGATTGTTTTAATTTGAGCAATTTCTTTTTTAACTATTGGAATCTGAGTCCCATCTTCCAATTGTTGAAGAGCCTTCTGGAAACGTAAATTTTGTAGAGCATCTAAATTTTCGTTTAATCGAGCATTCAATTCAACAACACTCAATTCACCTAATTGATTCGCTTTCATTACATTTCTCTCCTAGCAACAATTTTTGTTTTGACTGGGAGTTTATGCCCTGCATTTCTAAATAATTCTTCAGCTACTTCACGAGTAACACCATCAACTTCAAATAAAATACGACCAGGCTTAACAACTGATACCCAGTATTCTGGGCTACCTTTACCTTTACCCATTCTAGTTTCAGCAGGTTTTGCAGTAATTGGTTTATCCGGAAAAATGCGAATCCACATTTTACCAACTTTACGTACACCACGTGAGATTGCAATCCTTGAAGACTCAATCTGCCTAGCGGTAATCCAACCTGGTTCAATCGCCTTAAGACCGAATGCACCAAATGCCACATGTGCTCCTCGTGTCGCTAATCCTCTTCTATTACCTCGATGGTGGCGTCTAAATTTTGTTTTCTTTGGTTCTAACATAATATTTCTTAGTTCTTTTTCTTACTGTGTTGTCCGTTACTAATCCAAACTTTAACCCCAATTATACCATAAGCAGTATTCGCTTCAGTTAAAGCATAATCGATATCCGCCCGTAAAGTGTGCAAAGGCACACTTCCACCAGAGAATTTTTCACTACGCGCAATTTCAACTCCACCTAAACGGCCTGCAACGTTAATTCTAATCCCATCTGCTCCCATGCGCAATGTAGACTGGATTGCTTTATTAACAACACGTCGATAGGATATTTTTTTCTTTAATTGGTGAGCGATATTTGCCCCAACAAGTGCAGCATCTAGTTCTGGGCGCTTTACTTCTGATATATTTACTTGTGCTTTTTTGTCAGTTAATTGACTTAATTCTTTTTTGAGACGTTGTACTTCTTCCCCACCTCGACCAATGACAATTCCTGGGCGGGCTGTGAAAATTGCAATAGTTACTGTTCTGGTAGTTCGACTGATTTCAACTTTTGAAATACCGGCATTTGGCAATCTGTGTTTAATATAATTTCTGATTCGAACATCTTCTTCCAGCTCTGCTGCGAAGTTATTCTTTGGTGCGAACCAATTAGACCGCCAATCTTTTCTAACTGAAAGTCTAAATCCAACTGGATGTGTTTTTTGACCCAAAATAATTTCCTTTTATTGATCGTCCGTAACGACGATTGTTAAATGACTTGTAGGACGACGTAATCGTGCGGCTCGTCCCATAGATGCAGCTCGGAATCTCTTCATGACTGGACCACCATTTACGAAGGCTTCATCAATTCCTAAAGTTTCCGGGTCTAAATGCGTATCATCCATTTTTTGCATCAAATTTGCCACTGCTGAACGAAGTGTTTTTTCAATAATTGATGCTGCTTTTTCTGGAGAGAAATGGAGCATATTCATTGCATCTCCAACTTTCAATCCCCTAATGCTATTTAAAGTTTTCCTCATTTTACGAGGAGATTGGTGAACATTTGTTGCTATTGCTTTTGCTTTCATGATTATTACTTTCTATCTCCTGAATGCATTCTAAAAGTCCTTGTCGGGGAAAATTCACCCAATTTATGCCCAACCATATTTTCATATATAAACACTGGTATAAACTTATTGCCATTATGTACTGCTAATGTATGTCCTACAAATTCCGGAGTTATCATACTTCTCCTAGACCAAGTTTTGATCACTTTTTTTTGTTTATTTTCATTCATAGCCCTAACTTTTTTCAAAAGTTTTGGATCGATAAATGGCCCCTTTTTCAAAGAACGTGGCATAAATTATTTTCTCCTCTTAACAATAAGATCATTAGACTTTTTATTTTTTTTGCGTGTTTTATAACCTTTGGTTGGGACACCCCAAGGAGAAACCGGATGCCTACCACCACTGGTTTTACCTTCACCACCACCATGTGGGTGGTCGACAGGATTCATAACTACTCCACGAACCTTTGGTCTTTTACCCAGCCACCTAGACCTTCCAGCTTTTCCTGAAACAATTTGCTCATGTGAACGATTTCCAACTTGGCCAATAGTAGCCATACAATTTTCAGGAACTAATCTAATTTCCCCTGATGGCAACTTTACTGATACATGACCACCATCTTTAGCCATAATTTGAGCATACGCACCAGCAGTACGTACCATTTGCCCACCTTTACCAGGAATAAGCTCAATATTATGAACATCCATTCCTGAAGGAATATTTTTAATTTTTAAAGCATTACCTATTTTCAAAGGAACTTCATCTCCTGAAATAATAGTATCTCCAACTTTTAAATCAAGAGGAGACAAGATATACCTTTTTTCTCCATCCGCATAATGGATGAGAGAAATAAATGCTGAGCGATTAGGATCGTACTCAATAGTAGCTACTTTTCCTGGGATATTAAATTTATTTCTCTTGAAATCAATCAAACGCAGTCTTCGCTTATGGCCACCACCACGCCTTCTAACTGTAATGCGACCAGTGTTATTCCTGCCACCTTTTTTACGAAGTGCTTTTGTTAGAGATTTTTCCGGTTTGTCAGTTGTGATTTCAGCAAAATCGGAACGTGACGCAAAACGACTTCCTGGCGTTGTTGGTTTTAAATATTTAACACCCATTTATGCACCTTCCACTGTTAATAGATCTATAGAAGAACCTTCAGCAAGCGTTACAATAGCTTTTTTCCAAGAAGAACGACTTCCTTGTGTACGAATCACTTTCCCACCACTACGAACTGACATTTGCTTTACTTTACCCGCTCTGTTTTGGGTAGCTACTTTCACCACAGTCACATCAAATTTCTTTTCAACTGCAGTTTTGATTTCTTTTTTATTCGCAGATGGAGCTACATGAAAAGCATATTTATTTTGGCTTTCTTCGAGAGCGCTCATTTTTTCGGTGAATATGGGTTTTAAAATTATTTTTTGATACATGACTATGCCGCCAATACTTCAGTTATAATCGCTAATCCCGCTTTATCTAAAAGAAGAAATTCGCAATCAATTAAATCATATGTGCTTGCACTTTTAGCATCCACGAGATATACTTTATACAAATTTTGAGATGCTAATACTAAGTTGCGATCTTCGCCACTGGAAAGAATAGTTACTTTTTTCCCGTCTAATCCAAGATCAGTTAAAGTTTTTACAAAATCGGCTGTCTTATGTGATTGCACTTGCAAATCATCAACTAAAATAATTTGACTATTCGCAGCCTTATCAGATAAAACACTTCTGCGAGCTAATTTACCAACTTTCTTTGGAAGTTTATGAGAGTAAGCATGCGGCTCAGGGCCAAATACAGTACCACCTCCACGCCAAATCGGTGAACGCGTTGTACCTGCTCTAGCAACACCACGCCCCTTTTGCTTAAATGGTTTTCTACCACCACCACGAACTAAAGCTCTATTCTTAGAAGCATGAGTTCCTTGACGCATGTTATTTAACTCTGCCAGCACTGCCTGTCTAACTACTGGCTTATTAGGTTCAATACCAAAGACCGCATCGTCTACAGACATTGCAGTACCTTTTGAACCATCGATTTTTAAAACTTTTAATTTCATTTTATTTACCGAGATATAATAACCATTCCATTCTTAGCACCAGGAACTGCACCTTTTACAAGAATTTGGTTTGTTTCTTTATCAATTTTTATAATTTCTAAATTTTCAACTGTATGTTTGCTATTTCCATACTGTCCAGCCATTTTCATCCCCTTAAATACGCGAGATGGATCTGATGCTTGCCCAATAGAACCTGGATGCCTTGTAGTATCACCTTGACCATGAGTTACAGGCTGCCTAGCAAAATTATGACGCTTAATAACACCTGAGAAACCTTTACCTTTTGACTTCCCAGAAACAGATACATATTCACCTGGATTAAATATCCCAACATGAAATACCTGTCCTTGCTTATACTCAAAACCAGGCACTTTTTCAAATTCAGCGATAATTTTCATAGGAGGAATACCAGCTTTATCAAAATGACCCATCATTGGCTTATTAGTATGTTTTTCTGCTCTTTCACCATAACCAACCTGAACAGATTCATATCCATCTTTATCAACTGTCTTTACTTGCGTAACAACACAAGGACCAGCCTGCAAAATAGTAACTGGGACCACATGGCCATTTTCATCAAACAACCGAGTCATTCCTATTTTTTTTCCAATTAAACCACGCATTAATTACACCTTAATTTCAATATCTACACCAGCAGGTAAATCTAATTTCATCAAAGACTCAACTGTCTTAGGCGTTGAATTAAGAATATCAACTAACCGTTTGTGTATTTTTGTTTGAAATTGCTCACGAGATTTTTTATTAACATGAGGTGATCTTAATACTGTATACACACTTCGCTTAGTAGGCAAAGGAATAGGGCCAGATAATATCGCACCTGTTGACTTTGCAGTTTTAACAATCTTCTCTGTTGACTTATCTAACAAAGTATGATCGTATGCTCTTAAACTAATTCGGATGGTTTGTTTAGCCATAAGACTATTCCTTATTCAACAATGTCAGTGACGACACCGGCACCAACTGTATGACCACCTTCACGAATAGCAAAACGAAGCTCTTTGTCCATCGCAATCGGAGTAATCAATTCAATTTCTAATTCAACATTATCTCCAGGCATAACCATTTCTGTTCCTGTAGGTAATGTCGCCACACCTGTCACGTCTGTTGTACGGAAGTAAAACTGAGGACGATACCCATTAAAAAATGGCGTATGACGACCTCCTTCATCTTTCTTCAATACATAAACACTTGCCTTAAACTTTGTGTGAGGTGTAATACTACCTGGAACCGCTAATACCATCCCACGACCCAAATCTTCCTTATCTACACCACGAAGTAACAATCCAGCATTATCACCCGCACGACCTTCATCAAGCAGTTTACGGAACATTTCTACACCCGTAACGGTTGTCTTACGTGTTTCGCCCATTCCAATGACTTCAATTTCATCACCCACATGAACAATACCCCGCTCAATACGACCCGTACCAACAGTACCACGACCTGTAATAGAAAATACATCTTCAACAGGCATCAAGAAAGGACGATCTACATCTCTTTCAGGTTCAGGAATCCACGTGTCACATGCTTCCATTAATTCTGCAATACATTGCGTAGCTACTTCATCATCTGGTGCATTCAATGCTGTCAATGCACTTCCTTTAACAATTGGAGTATCATCACCAGGGAAATCATATTCACTTAACAAATCACGCAACTCCATCTCTACAAGCTCAATTAACTCCGGATCATCAACTTGATCTGTTTTATTCATAAATACAACCATACTTGGCACATTCACCTGACGCGCTAATAATACATGTTCACGTGTCTGGGGCATAGGACCATCCGCTGCACTTACCACTAATATAGCACCATCCATTTGGGCAGCACCTGTAATCATATTTTTAATATAGTCTGCGTGACCTGGGCAATCTACGTGCGCATAATGACGATTTGCTGTCTCATATTCTACGTGAGCTGTTTGAATCGTAATACCACGCTCACGCTCTTCAGGCGCATTATCAATACTATCAAAAGAACGAACTTCACTCATCCCCTTAGAAGACTGCGTCAACGTAATCGCTGCTGTCAAGGTTGTTTTACCATGATCCACGTGACCAATCGTTCCGATGTTCACGTGCGGTTTGGTTCTCTCAAATTTCTCTTTTGCCATTTTAAACTCCTACTTAATTAATCTTTTACTTACTTTAACAAGAGCCTACGACCGGACTTGAACCGGTGACCTCTTCCTTACCAAGGAAGTGCTCTACCGACTGAGCTACGCAGGCACAACCTATAACTTGAGCGAGTGATCGGGATCGAACCGACATCACCAGCTTGGAAGGCTGGGGTTCTACCATTGAACTACACTCGCAAAGCCTTGTGGGGAGAGAAGGATTCGAACCTCCGAAGGCATACGCCGGCAGATTTACAGTCTGCTCCCTTTGGCCGCTCGGGCATCTCCCCTAAATTTATTTTCAAAAAAACGTCCTACTATTCTTTAGCTCAAAAAACCCTTTCTGAGCCACCAGCAGGATTCGAACCCGCGACATCCTCATTACAAGTGAGGCGCTCTACCAACTGAGCTATGGTGGCAAAAACGACACACGTCAATAAAGTACATCGCAGTACAGCCTTCAAATTTATGACAGAAATGAATTTGATTTCAATGGTTATTTACATTTTTTATGAGTTTTTTATAAAATACCATCATTCGGACATTCCAACATGTCCATTTCTTACAATTGCAAAACTACTTTTTGCTTAATTTAGTACCGGATGGAGTATCTTTTATTTCCCACCCCAATGAGTCTATATTAGAACGAATTTCGTCTGCTAGCGCCCAATCCTTCTCTATTCTCGCGGCTTCTCTCTTTTTTGCGAGAGTTTTTATTTCATCAGGAGTAATATCATCATTTGGAATAATTCCAAAAATATAATCGAATTTTTCAACAAATAATAATGCAGAAACAATTTCATCTATATTTATCAATCCACTATCAATTTTTGTATTCATTTTTCGCATATATTCAAAAAATACTGCCAAAGCATTGGGAGTGTCTAAATCAATAAATAATTTTTCTTTAAATATTTTATATTCTGCGGGTAAATCTTCACTCTGCGAATCTTGATTTAGCTCAGCCATTAATCTCACTTTGAAATCGCCTAAGCGCCTTATAACTTTTTCACCTTCTTGCTTTTTGGCTAATGAAAAATTTATTTTAGTTCTATAATGACCACTCAGCAATTGATACCTAATATTTTCAGGGGTAAATCCTTGAGATTTTAATTCATTGATGGTATAGAAATTCCCTTCAGATTTACTCATTTTACCTCCTTCAACCATCAAATGTTCTGAATGAAGCCACGTATTCACAAAGGGTTTTCCAGACGAACATTGACTTTGAGCAATTTCATTTTCATGGTGCGGAAACATATTATCCACCCCCCCACAATGAATATCAAAATGTTCGCCTAAATATTCCACACTCATTGATGAGCACTCAATATGCCAGCCCGGCCTACCTTTCCCCCATGGTGCATCCCAATAAACTTCTCCATCTTCCGGTTTCCATCCTTTCCAAAGCGCAAAATCTTGGGCTGTTTCTTTTGAATATTCATCTGAGATGATTCGGCTTGTAGTTAGTTGCTCTTCGAAAACCAAGTTAGATAGTTGACCATAATCCTGAAAGGAGTCAACTTTAAAATAGACAGACCCATCATCTTCCTTATATGCATGTCCTTTTTCAAGCAATGTTCTAATCATCAAAATCATACCATCAACATGAAGCGTTGCTAATGGATATTCATCAGCAGGTATAATCTTTAACCAGTCTAAATCATTATAAAAACGCTGAGTGTAATCTTCTGTTAATTCTCGTAGTGATTTATTTTGCTCTGATGCTCGTTTTATTGTTTTATCATCCACATCTGTGATATTCATCACATGCTTAACATCAAGCCCACTTAATATCAATACGCGTTTTAATAAATCTTCAAACATAAATGTGCGAAAATTACCAATATGAGCTTCATCATAAACGGTCGGTCCGCACGTATACAAGGATACAAATCCGGCCTTTATTGGATTGAAGAATTCTTTTTTGCGAGTTAATGTATTGTAGAAATATAACATGATGTCAATTGAGTGTTATTTCAATAATTTGTTGTATCAAATCTTCAAAAGAATCACCATTCGATGCCACAGCTTTTGGAACTAAACTCGTATTTGTCATGCCGGGCAAAGTATTCATTTCTAAAAAGTAATATCTACCATCATCATCTAGTAAATAATCTATTCGACCATACCCTTTGCACTCAAATGCGTTGAATAATCGGATTGAATCTTCGTGGATTTTCAATGTTAATTCTCCAGGTAAATCAGCAGGGCATTCGTATGTACTTAACCCTTCCGTATACTTACATTGATAATCATAGACTTCATGTGACGGCTTAATTTCCACAATTGGCATGGGATTTCCATCAATGATTGCTACAGTGAGCTCACGTCCATTAATATAAGTTTCAATCATGATATTTTCACCATACTGAAATGCTAAATCTAATGCAGGATCCACTTCAAATTGGTTATGAACAATAGATAATCCTACGGTGCTACCTTGATCATTAGGCTTCACTACATATGGCAAATCTATAAAATCACTTTTTTCATCTCTAGATGTAATATTCACCCAATCTGCCGTTTGGACTCCAATAGATTTTGCCAATTTTTTTGATAAATTTTTATCCATACATAATGATGAACTTTTCGGATTTGAGCCAGTATAGGGAATCTTTAAATTTTCAAGTTGCTGTTGAATATGTCCATTTTCTCCAATTCCGCCATGTAGTGCTATAAAAACTAAATCCATTTGTTTCAATCTACTCATATAAGGATCTAAGGTTGATTCTATTTCAATTGGAAATGTTGTATAACCTAACGATCTGCATGCTCGAATAACAGCCTTTCCTGTCTGAAGAGATACTTCCCTCTCCTCAGAATGCCCTCCCAATAATACACCAACCTTTAACGGCGTATTACACACTGGCTTCAGTCCCTTTATTTATATCTTTAATTCTAACTGAGCCTATAACAAAATAAATCATTCCAATAATAACTACTGGGAAAAATGAAGCGGAATGGGATACAATTGCATATGTTAATGCTTGCTCGCTTGGGATTACAAATAGTGCAATTAAAGCAAATTTTATGATAGCATCATAGGTACCAGCTGAACCAGGTAATGCAGGAATGGCAATGCCAATACTACCCGCAATAAGAATAACGCCCGGTCCTACCAGCCCTATATCTATCCCGACGCTTTCGAGCATAAACATAGTTGATAAATAATATATAACCCAAAGAAATAAGCTATAAAATACAATAATAAATCCATGTTTTGTCTCTCGTAAAAGTGTAATTCCTTCAAAGATTTTTTCTATAATCTGGAAAACAACTTTTCCTATCCCTTTTTGGAAAAGACTAAAATGACTGAACTTGTCAATCCAGTAGAAACGTTGACTCAGAAATAAAAATATTCCACAAGAAATTGAAATAATAACCATCGCAATAATAGTAGACCTAAAAATAGGGTCTTTGAATGGATACCACGGAAAAACAACAATAATAACAGCCGCAATACTAATAATATCTAGTACACGCTCTAGCAAAACCGTACCAAAAGCTTGAGAGACACTTAAGGATGTTTTTGACGATAAACTGTATCCACGTAACAATTCACCCAAACGAAAGAATAATACACCATTCCCAAAATAGCCCACCATGGTTGATGCAAATAAAGTATGATCATCTATTTTTTCAATCGGATCCAAAATATATTGCCACCTTTTAGCACGGACATATACAGCATAAATCAACAATAAAACCGCATTAGTAAATGGAATCAATTTTGTGTCCATAATTTGCATCCAGAGGACACCATAATGCTCACCCCTAAATGCAAAATATAATCCAACACCCGAAATAATCAGACTAATGAAGATTTTGAAGAATTTATTCACGCAAATCGATCACTTCCCACGTGCCCGCATAAGGCGCATTGAATGGTTCAATAGATGAGTGACGTATTTCCCCAATCGAGATCAAGATGGACTGATCGTCACTCCCCTGAATTGTAATTGTTTTTGGATGTCCATCACTATAAAGAATTAGCTTGCCCCTAACATCCCAATCGGAAATATAATAGCCAAAATTAAATATTCCTTTCTCAAGGATGGGAGATTCAAAATCAATACCATCAAACTGTCCTGACAAAATACTAAAAAAAGTGAATTCACCTTGCATGAGTTGGTCTATAATTATTTGATGTGTTTGATGATTTTGAGTCCATACCGTATCTTGATTAAAATAAATAGACTGATCATGGGATACATATTTAAATTGATTTTCACTGTAGTAAGTAAAAAGACCATTTGTCATAAAAGTTTCATTTTCCATCTTCTGAGAAAAATCAATAGGCATTTCAATCATTTTACCTATAGTAAATAAATTCTTAAACGAATGAAGGGGTTCTGGCTCTCCTCCAACCACAAGCATATGTAAACATAAAAGTAAAAAAAAAGGTTTTTTCAAAGATGACCTACAATGATCTCATACTTTCCAAATAGGTTTCATCTACCAATACTTCCCGCGCTTTACTTCCCGTAAATGGCCCAACAATTCCTCCTTGCTCCATCTCATCAATCAATCGAGCCGCTCTGGAATATCCAACCTTCAATCTGCGCTGCAATAAAGATATTGACCCCTGCTGATGAGTCACAACTAAAGCAACTGCATCTTCGTATAATTCATCTGCGCCACCAGTTCCAGAAAAATCTTGAATCGTTGCTTCTCTAACTGTAGGTAGCGCAATATCTTCACTTTTAGGCTGTTCTGTAATGTGCTTCATTAAAGCTTCAATTTCATCCAAAGTAACAAATGCATTATGCAAACGAATCACATCAGACGATCCTAATCCTAGATGAAGCATATCGCCACGGCCAATTAATTTTTCAGCGCCAGATTGATCTATAATTGTTCGAGAATCAATTTTACTTGCTACTTGGAAAGCAATTCTAGCTGGGAAATTAGCTTTAATAACACCAGTTATCACATCCACAGAAGGCCTTTGTGTCGCAATGACTAAATGTATACCAACTGCTCGAGATAATTGTGCTAATCGCGCAATAGGTGCTTCTACATCTTTCGCACTCATCATCATCAAATCTGCAAGTTCATCCACGACAAGAACAATATAGGGCATAATATCTTCATCATTTTTCCGCATTTTGTCATTGAATTCATCAATATTACGAACAACGGCTTCTGCTAATACATTATATCGACGATCCATTTCTTTTTCTAAGGCACGTAAGGCTAAAATTGAATTTTCGGTTGATGTCACAATTGGCTCAGAAATATCTTCCATCTTTAACAAATGATACCCTTCGAGCTGTTTATAAAGCGTCATTTCTACCTTCTTTGGGTCGATCATTACAAATTTTAACTCTTCGGGAGTAGCATTATACAAAAAGCTACAAATGATTGTATTTATACAAACTGATTTTCCAGAACCAGTTGTTCCTGCAATTAGCAAATGAGGCATTTTCGCAAGATTCAGTGTTGCAATTTCCCCTGAAGTCGTTTTACCCACAGCCATCGTTAAATTCGATTCAGCATCTGCAAACTTTTGTGAGTTAATTACAGATTTAAAATAAACTGTTGCTGGATTCCGATTTGGAATCTCTATTCCAACAGATGATTTTCCTGGAATAGGAGCTATAACTCGAACACGACTTGCTTCCATGACTCGAGCTAAATCATCGGCTAGAGCAACAAATTTGTTTACTCGTACACCTTCAGCTGGTTCGACTTCAAATAATGTAATGATCGGGCCAGGATGCACGTTAACAACTTTACCGACAACTCCAAAAGTGGCTAATGATTCTGTTAGAAAATTTGCCCTATCGACTAACTCATCTCTAGACATTGAATCTGAAATATTTACTGGATCCATCAATATATCAGATGAAGGCAATTGATATTCCCTTTTTGGCATTTGTCGCTCTTCTATTTCGTCAATTAATACTTCTTCTTCTGTAGTCATTTCACCAACATTTATGGCTTCTGATGATTCATCTTCTGTACGAGCCGTATCGACTCTAACTATCTCATCTATCTCAAGAGATTCAGGGACATTATCTTGTGTTTGATCTATTTCAGATTCTTCATTGTCCGGCAAAGGCATTTCATCTGAAATTTGTTCATTATTATCTTCTATACTTTCAACTGATGAAGAGTCTTCTATGATGTTTTCTACGGGAGCAGTAGGCATTTCATCTTTGTTCTCAGTAATTTTTGACAAAAGATCTTGAGTATGCTTTCGTTTTGCATCTTCTTTATTTTGTTCTTCTTTTACGAGTGATTGTTCTTCACGCCAATGATTAAATTTTTGTCCTAATGATTGAAATGGGAGATAAAAGCTCCAAGAGAAATAGTTTCTTAACAAAACAAGCCAACCTGAAAAAAGGACTAAGAAGGTTCCGAATGAGCCTAAAAAATCAGTAAAAAATTTGGAAACACTCCAACCCACTAATCCAGACCATTTAATATTTTCATTACCAGATGACGATTGAAGAATTGCCATAAATCCGAGAGAAAAGGATAAAAGAACTGCTCCAGCAATTATATAATAAGATAACCGGGTGATTAGTTTTAAATCTTTTTGACCAAAGAGAAGCCATCCCCAAACGATACCTAGAAATGGAATAAAAAATGATGCATAACCAATCCCAATTTTAATAAATAAATAGGCTGTAACAACGCCCATTATGCCCATTGGATTTTCTATTTGTATCGAAGGTGAAATAGTAGGTTCTTCACCTGGGTGATATCCGCCAAGACTGGCAAATATAAAAACAGATAAGGCGACGGTTAATATACCGAGAATTTCATATCGCCGTTCTTGCATAGTTAATGACCTTTAGTATGTGGGAAAATACCATCGATTATAATATAAAAGATGGGTAATCTGTAAGAAGTATTTCAGTGAAAACATGAAAAATTATAGAAAGATTTCCTTAAAATTTCGTTTCTAAAGTAAAACCAAAATGTCTCGGTTCTCCATAACTTAAATAAAGTTTATCTTCATAATTTGGGGGCTCAAGTCCAAAATAAAACCCTCGTGTTGCATATCGTGCATCCAGGATATTTTTTGTCCAAGCAGTTATGGCCCACTTCCCGCTCCGATACCCTATTTGGATTGCCATAACCCCGTAGGCATTTGACTTTTGGTCATGACTATCTGAGAAATAATATTCAGAGGTATATTGATAATCTATTCCATAGAAATATCCTTTTGGTACTTTATATGTCAGACCAAATGATATTTGTTTATTTGGAGCATGAGCTAGAGATCTTCCACCGCTAATTAAAGATTCCCCTTCAGCACTTTCAAATTCAAATCTGTCCACATACGTATCTAAAAAGTTCATATTCGCATGTCCCGATAGTTTTTCTGACATATTTAGTTTATAGGACCATTCAAATCCACGCGTAAATCCACTTGATGCATTTGATGTAAAATAAACAAAACTATTGGGGTCACCTTCATATTGCTGTTTCGAAATTGATACATGCTTTTGATCTATTAATCCATAAAAAAGAGTAAAATCCATTGAATGCCGTATAGTATTATTTCTAAAACCAATTTCTATATTATTAATATATTCAGGATCAAAGGGTCTATTCTCTGCTGATAATGCTGGATGTTGATTGATGCCTCCTGCTTTATATCCTTTGGCGAATGATGACCATATGCGCCACACTGGGTTTAGCTGATAAGCTAAACTTACTTTTCCACCGAAGAATTTACTTTCAAATGATGTTGAAATATTAAGCGTATCAGATGAAACCCATTCATTTACACTATTCCCATGATAGGATGTTTCCTGGCTTTCAGATCTTGCATTAATGCAAAATTGAAATTGAGAATTGATATGATAATTCAATTGTGCATAAATGGATGAATTTTCAATATTAAATTGGCTTAATAATGCCGTAGCATCGCCTCCAAATATGTATCCAGTTGCAGTATCATTCTCTTCTAAATCTTTTGAATATATGCCAACTACAATAGATGATTTAGTATCGTTTGATTCTGCTGTAATTCTATAGTCACTTGTATTGGTCTTTCGTGTACGGTTTGTTTTATCATAAAAGGCATATTGCCATCCTTCTACATCAGGGTCAAACCCATGGTTCTCTAACCAATAATTATCATTCCCCCAATCGCCATCATAACTATGTAGTAAATCATTTTCTGATTGAGAGATAATTGCTGTGAATATTGTATTTTTTATTGGGAGATGACTATTAAATCGTAAAGAATATGCATGCGTTCCCACACTATCAGCCCCATTCGCATTTGTATAAGTTTTTAATTCTACATTATTATCTGGCACCCAAGCATCATAACCATTATCAAGATTGGCCTTGAACATAGTAAATAATGCATCTGTTTTTTGGGTGGGTTTTACACCTACTTTTAATCTAATCATATTTTCTTTTCGACTGTTTGTTTTATTTGACTCCTGATAAACATTTTCCCTAAATCCATTACTATTTCCAGCCATATAAGATAAACGATAAAATAGTTTCGGTGATAATGCTGCTCCAAACCCAATGCCGCCCCGCGTCATTTGATCTGACCCAACCGTAAATGATATTTGATTAGGTTCAACCTTAAATGGGTCAACCGACCGCATACTGATGAGTCCACCCATTGCATTGGGACCATATATGGAGGATTGAGGGCCTTTGTGCACTTCAATTTGAGATAGATCAAAAAGGAGTCCCGCCATTCCAATACCAGATAAATCAATATCGTCCATCATAAATCCTACTGAATAATTTGGAGCTCCTTCACCTGCATATTGGCTTCTTTCACCCAATCCTCGAATTTGAAAAAACCTAGGTCGTGATGTTCCACCTGCCCAATTTAACCCGGGAATATGATCAATGATATCTTGGAAGTGAAGTCCATTTGTTTTTCTAATTTGAGTTGCATTTAATACACTTACACTTGAAGCAGATTTTTGAAGTGATTCCGGTAATAATCCTGCATATACCATTATTTCATTCCCTTTTAAAGAAACAGGATTAAGTTCTATTGATAGAAATAAGCTGTTTTGAACTATCCATTGAACCGATTGATAGCCAATATGGGAAAATAATAATTTCGATCCGAGAGTAGTTTGAATATTAAAATGGCCTTTTACATCAGTTACGCCACCTGATTCACCTACAGCAATATTAACATTTTCGATAGGTTGGTTTGTTTTTTGATTTGTAACTATTCCCTGGATCGTCAAAGATTGGGAAAGAAGAATGGATAAAAATGATATCCAAACAAAGATTATTTTCATGATGATTTCCTACGCTAGCATTATCTAGATCAGGTTCTTGGGTTTATTCTCAGCCGTTTGACCTGTTTCAAATCGGCACCCCGAATGCCTTACAAATTACGGAACATTCCTTTCCGTTTCATTTAATTATTTGTTCTATTTTGATTCCTTGCTGTATTCAGATTGGATTGTCTACTTTCCTTGGCAAATTATGGAGATATAATGACCAATAAATCCCTTCCTGAAATAACCTTTAAAGCCGTCATCCTTGGCATTGTATTGTCAATGGTGCTTGCGGGAGCCAATGCGTATCTAGGCCTATTCGCAGGTATGACTGTTTCTGCTTCTATTCCAGCTGCTGTTATTTCTATGGGCATTTTGTCCTTATTTAAAAAATCAAATATCTTAGAGAATAATATTGTGCAAACGGCTGCATCTGCTGGCGAATCGTTAGCGGCTGGTGTGATTTTCACAATTCCAGCTCTTATATTATTAGGCTATTGGGAAAATTTTGATTATTGGGAAGTAGCAAAGATTGCCGGAATTGGTGGTGTTATTGGTGTATTATTCACTGTTCCATTACGTCGTGCACTTATTGTTGAAGCTAAATTACAATATCCTGAAGGCGTTGCTACAGCAGAAGTTCTGCGTGCAGGAGAAGAAGCAAAATCAGGGGATTCACCTGAAGCATCTGCAGGTTTAAGAATTATTGGGCTTTCCGGTTTAGCTGGTGGTTTAATGAAATTAGCTTCACAAGGATTTTCTATGTGGAATGCAGCTGTGGAAAAAGCCGTTACTGTTGGTGGTTCTATTTTTGGAATTGGCACAGATTTATCTCCTGCTCTCATTTCAGTTGGATTTATTGTAGGAAGGAATATTGGAATTTTAGTTGTGGCAGGTGGACTTATTTCATGGGCGTTTGCCATTCCAGTTTATTCTGCCTATTATGGATTTGAAGGCGACCCTATGGAAGCCGCCTGGAATATTTGGAATTCACAAATTCGATATTTGGGTGTAGGCGCAATGGTTGTAGGTGGTATTTGGTCGCTCATTAAATTAGCCAAACCACTCATGTTGGGAATTCGTGCAAGTTTAGAATCGATGTCCCAAGTGGGAAAAGGGATAAATATTCCTAGAGAAGAACGGGATTTCCCTATACAATATGTGGGGACTGCTTTAGTGGTTTTATTGGTTCCTGTTTTTCTTCTTTATGCAGGTATGATTGATTCTGTGGGCATTGCTGCTTTATTGGCTGTAGTTATGATGATATTTGGCTTCCTTTTTTCTGCAGTTGCTGCCTATATGGCTGGTGTTGTTGGATCATCCAATAATCCGATTTCAGGCGTTACGATAGCAACAATTTTATTTGCATCTCTCCTGTTGGCTGGTTTGATTGGTACAGGCACTGGAACGGGTGCTGCTGCTGCTATTATGGTTGGAGCTGTTGTATGTTGTGCTGCGGCTATTGGCGGGGATAATCTACAAGATTTAAAAACAGGCTACATTTTGGGAGCAACTCCCTGGAAGCAGCAAATTATGCAATTGGTGGGAACCATTAGTGCTGCTATTGTTCTTGGGCTTGTATTAGATATTCTTCATACAGCTTACACCATTGGTTCACCCACATTATCTGCGCCCCAGGCAACTCTAATGAAATCGGTGGCAGATGGCGTTTTTACGGGGAATCTCCCTTGGAATATGGTTTTCTTTGGCGCCATAATTGGAATAGCCATTATTCTCATTGATTTACGACAAGAAGCTTTGGGTTCAGACTTTCGTGTACCTGTACTCGCTGTTGCTGTAGGTATATATCTTCCGATTGAATTAACGGTTCCCATCTTTATTGGTGGAATGATTAATCATATCGGGAAACAAGCAGGTGCCACTCCATCCATGGAGAAAAAAGGATTACTCCTTTCCAGTGGACTTATTACTGGAGAAGCTCTGATGGGAATTCTTGTTGCTGTACCTATTTTTATTACTGAACAAAAAGATTGGTGGCCAACTATTTCCGGATTCTCACTTCTTGGTCCAGTATTATTTCTTGGCATGATTTACTGGATTTATTCCACTGTTACGAAAAAATAAAATGAACATATCTAAAGCGAGATTAAAACGATTACCCAAAGTTGAACTTCACTGCCATTTAGATGGCAGTATTCGAGTTCCAACTATGATCGATTTGGCTCAAAAAGATAACATCAAACTCCCGTCCATGGATAGGAATGAATTAAAAAAGATGCTAGTGATTGGATCTAATCGAGGCACATTAGAAGATTATCTAAAACGATTTGATTATACATTGAGTGTCATGCAAACACCTGAATCTTTAACTCGAACCGCTTTTGAACTTATTGAAGATGTTTCGAAGGAAAATGTAAAATATATCGAAATTCGCTATTCGCCAATTCTACACACTGAAAATGGAATGACTATATCTGAATCGGTGGAAGCGGTTCAAGATGGACTTAAACGAGGTGAAAAAGAGTTTGGCGTTCAATCCGGTATTATTGTTTGCGGGATTCGGAATATTTCACCAGAAGTATCCTTAAAATTGGCTGACATAACTGTTCAATATAAAAATAAAGGTGTCGTTGGATTTGATTTAGCTGGTGCTGAAGAAAATTATCCAGCGAAAGATCACCGAGAAGCATTTTATTTAATTTTAAATCATAATATTAATGCAACCATTCATGCAGGGGAAGCGTTTGGGCCATCATCCATTCATCAAGCGATTCATTATTGTGGCGCTCATCGAATTGGCCACGGCACACGACTTAAAGAAGATAAAGATTTGATGCAATATGTCAATGATCACAGAATTCCATTGGAAATTTGTTTAACATCCAATTGGCAAACTCGATCCATTCGATCTCTTAAATATCATCCAATCAAATTCTATTATGAGCAAGGGATTCGTGTCACATTGAATACAGATAATCGTCTTATGTCCGGAACCACATTAACGGATGAATTTAAACTTGCGAATGATTTATTTAGATTTTCGCTTCACGACTTTAGAGAATTTACTGTAATGGCAGCTAAAAGTGCCTTTATGCCCCACTTAAAACGTGTAGAATTATTACATAATATTGCAGAAGAAATGGAACAAGAATTCAACCTTGAACCAGAATTTATAGATAGGAAATAGAACCTTATTCAATAGCTAAAAAAGGGGAACATCAATGACTGATCGTCATCTAAAACCAGAAACTTTAATGATGTCATACGGATATAATCCGGAATGGTCCGAAGGAGCAGTAAAATGCCCAATTTTCCAAACATCTACTTTTTCATTTAAATCCGCTGAAGAAGGAAAAGCCTTTTTTGAAGTTGCCTATGGGTTGCGCGATAAACACCCAGATGAAGAACTGGGACTCATTTATAGTCGTCTAAATAATCCCGATTTAGAAATTTTAGAAAATCGACTCACCCTTTGGGATAAAGCGGAAGAATGCGCTGTATTTGAAAGTGGTATGTCCGCTATCACAACCGTTTTATTAGAATTCCTTCGTCCAGGTGATTTGTTAGTGTATAGTAAACCCTTGTATGGTGGTTCGGACCATTTCATAAAACATATTTTGCCTGATTTTGGAATTCATACTGTTGGAATTCATTCAGATCATACTCAAGAAGAAATTATTAAAAAAATAAGTGAAACTGATGCACAGAATCGATTAAAATTGATTTTTATAGAAACGCCTGCGAATCCAACAAATGCTATTATTGATATTAGTATGTGTCGAAAGATTGCAGACCATTTTTCCACTGAGTCAAATACACCCGTACTGGCAGTTGATAATACATATATGGGTCCACTGTGGTCCCATCCCCTTCAGCTCGGGGCAGATTTAGTTTTATATTCTGCCACAAAGTATATTGGTGGACATAGTGACGTCATAGCAGGAGCTTGTCTTGGTTCTAAAGAATTAATGGGCAGGATTAAAGTATTAAGAACATTTTTAGGGAATATGGCAGGACCATGGACAGGATGGCTTCTCATGCGCAGTTTAGAAACATTAAAACCACGTATGGAGACACAGGCAATAAATGCTAAACATGTGGCTGATTATTTAATGAATCACCCTCATGTTGAAAAAGTATTTTATTTAGGGCATTTAAAACTAGGAAGCCAGCAACATGATATTTTCAATCGTCAATATTCATCAGCAGGTGCGATGATTTCTTTCAATATTAAAGGAGGCGAAAAAGAAGCTTTTACATTTCTTAACCGACTCAAATTATTTCATTTAGCTGTAAGCTTAGGAAGTACAGAATCTTTAGCCCAGCATCCTTTTACAATGACGCATGCCGATGTAGCGTCTGATGAAAAGAAAGCACTTGGACTCACACAAAAATTAATTCGTCTTTCAATCGGAATTGAAAATAGTGATGATTTGATTTGGGATATTTCTCAAGCTTTGGAAAATAAGTAATAAATTAGGGATAATTATGAATTCTAAATTCCTAATTATTAATTAATTCACTCAATTCTAGTTCGAACAATCCACGTTGTTTTATAACCTGTATTTTTAAGTTCTTTTTGAAGAACGATTGCATCATAGCGTGCGATACAATTTCCTACACGTATTTTATAAAATGGTGCATCAAAAGTGAGATAAACTGAATCATTTAGAGCAGTGGATGATTCTCGGAAGAATGATTGTGCTTCATTGGCTGACTGTGTTTCAAAAATTTGGACGCGGAAACCATCTTCACTTTCTCGCGAAACAGTTTTTGTGGAATCAACAAGTCCCCAATATTCTGGACTAAATACTTGATTTATAACTAAGGGCCATTTCAATGACGGTTCTTTTGCAGAATCAGGATGAAACCAAAATAATGAATCTGGAGATTGACCAAAAACTATTCCAACCATAAATAACGATAAAACGACCTTTCGCATACCTATAATTTTCGTATGGTTCCCGCAGGAATCCACCCTTTTTTGCCATCAATTAGAATTATTTCTACCCAAAGATCTTCCCAAGCAACAATATCCGCCTTTGTCCCTTCATTTACACGAAATAAAATAGAATCATCTCTTTCGAATGGACCTGAATATACATCAACACCATTTGTAATCAATATTCCAGAAATGTGATCAGATTGCGACCAATATTTATCTAAGGCAATCGCATGAATTAAAATTGATAATACAGTTAATAGAATTCCCAAATTTCCTGTGAGTCCACCATAAACTCCAAATAGCCCTCTAACACCAAATAAAAGTACCGATGCAAACAAAAGAATTGCACCAAATAAAACCATTTCATTGAGCGTCAAACCACGTTTTAATTGCCTATATTGAGTAAGAATAAAACCAGGATCCGGTATATCCATCCGATCTACAATGCGTGCATTTGCTAAATCTAAATTATAATTTGCATCACCATTTCTAGGATCTAGCTGAAGGGATTTTTCATAAGACCAAATAGCATGGCCAAATAAATATTGGCGAAAATATGCATTCCCTAAATTATAATATAGAGTACTACTTTCCATTCCTTGGCTGAGAATAGATTCATATTGATTTGCTGCATCTTGAAATAATTCCTGATTCATGGATTCATTTGCAGATTCAATTAATGGTCCCATATCACTTCCGCGCACAAAAACATTTAGAAATAGGGAAATAATTAGAATATTTTTCATGACAATTCCCCTTCAACTTTGTCGAGAAGTTGTATCGTATCTGATAAAATTGTTTCAACAAGGATATCTCCGCCTGGAGCGAATCGACCCGCATCACACTGATTCACAAGTACAATAACTGTACCTAATAGGGAATCTGATATTTTATCTGTTAAAATAGCTTGAATTTGAATGGCATCAAGGTTGGGAGTACTCAATTGAAGTTTTTCAAATAAATAGATATATAATGTTTGACTGGCTAGCATAAACGGATCATCCGTTTTTTGTTTTAAGGATTTTTTAGCCTTTTTTATTGCTCCTCGTGAAATGCGCCCAGACTCCGTAGTCAATCGATAATCTGTTGCATTATGGACCCAACTTGGCATGAGTAGCATTACGATAACAATCCCATAAATCCATAGAATGTTACGACTAACCAAGTTCCTTTGTATCGGAAACCATTTTGAAGGTTTTGTATGAATGAATCGAATATCTTTACCTAATAATTCTACTTCGCGTTTTGTGAATTCTCCGGATAGAGATGGATTTTCTTTCCCTGCAATAATAGAAATCGCGATTCCTTGAGTTTCTGTTTTTTCCCAGGATCCGGAAGATGGATTAAAAAAGGACATACTTACACGTGGAATAAATACATTTCCTGCTTGGCGTGGAATAAGAATATACTCCCAACTCATGGTTCCTGTTAATGCATCTCTAAAAGGATCTTTTTTTAAAGATTCTTTAGGTGGAAAAGCTTCCACATTCTCAGGGAACTGTATTTCCGGAAGAGAGAATTGTCCCATATTTCCTG
>Ga0257116_1000528_pt1 | contig 34479 bp, 30 predicted proteins | sample SI112_120mmetaG_FD_190150 | JGI IMG/M metagenome (GOLD analysis project Ga0257116, IMG submission 190150) | Marine microbial communities from Saanich Inlet, British Columbia, Canada - SI112_120m | ecosystem: Environmental > Aquatic > Marine > Inlet | place: Canada: British Columbia | collected...
AAAGCCGGAGGGTTACTGGCGACAACGCTGCCTGCCAGGGGGTTGTTTCACGATGACCCCTTTTGCATCGGCATCTCGGGAAGCTTTACAACCGAGGTCGGGCTCGAATATCTGGCCGATGCCGATTTGATTGTTGCCGTTGGTTGCTCACTGGCCTTGCATGCGGGCGGTGGCGGGCAGCTCTGGCCTAAGGCGGAGACGCTACATGTCGATCTAGAGCCTGTCGCAGTCAACCAGGGGCAGGAAACTGCTGGTTATCACTTGCGTGCCGATGCGCAGTTGGCGGCGGCGGCGTTAACGGCTGTGTTGCCAGCTCGAGTGCAAACCTGGCGTAGCGATGCAATAGCCGATTGCATCCGCAACACCAGGGCCGACAATTTTACCTATGAGATCGAACCCGGACTTTTAGACCCACGCGACGTGGTTGAGGCATTGGAAGCCGCCTTACCCAACGACTGGGAAATGGTGAACTCATCGGGCCATTGCGCGCATTTCTTTGCGCATATGCCCTCTCGCCCCCAGGACAGGTTTCTGACCATCCGTGAGTTCGGCGCCATCGGCAACGGAACCTCTTTCGCCATGGGGGTAGCGGCCGCGCGTCCGCAGCGAACCGTTGTTCTGTTCGACGGGGACGGCAGTCTGCTCATGCATGTGCAGGAGCTGGAAACCATGAAACGTCACGGGATGAATATCCTGATCGTTGTGATGAACGATGGCGGCTATGGCTCGGAGGTGCATAAATTGCGCTCACAAGGTTTTCCTCTTGATGGCGCAGTGTTTGGGCACAGTGATCTCGCGGCGATCGCTCGCGGGTTCGGGGTCGATGGAAAGAAAGTAACCGATCTTGTCGATATCCCAAAACTGGTCGGGGCGTTTGCTGACAGTGGCACCGTAGCAGTGTGGGATTTTCACGTGTCCAATCAGGTGCTATCCCCGATCATGCGCCGCACCTACCCTCCAAGGAGCGCGCAGGCCTAGCCATACAAAGGGCTGTTATGAAGCAGCAGCGATTCGACATGATCGTAGTGAAAAAAAGGCGGTTCTTACAGTTAATTTTCTCAGTTGAAGGTGTGATTGGCGCAATGGATAGTGACGCAATACAATTACATAGCCCCGTTGGGGGTTAAGACCTGGCCATTTGAATCCTAATAGATTATGTTCGCGTGAGCCCACTGTGCGCATGGACTTGACCCAGCCTCATGGCTGGCGACCAGCGGTCAGTAACCTACCTACTCAAAGCGTGTATCTGAGGCCGTGAGTTACTCAACAGGATAAATCTGGCCGGGGCAGCAATCCAAGGCGCTCGACGATCGGTCGAATAGCCGCTTCCCATTCGATAGCCATGATGTGTACGCCAGCGATACCCTCTATCTCGCGCAATTCTTCTATCTGTTCAATACAGATGCTCATTCCTTCGGCTCGCCAGGCTTCACGTCGCGCTTCCTTGTCAGATTCGTCGATACCCTGGACCGCGCTATCCATGCGTTGAAGCAGTTCCTCGGGAATCACGATACCCGGAATCTTTTCATTCAGAAAACGGGCCATGCGGCTGCTTTTGAGTGGCCCTACGCCGGCGAGTATGTGTACCTTCTCGGTCACCCCCAGGTCGACGGTTTTTTTCATGAACTCGCGAAAGATCTTCATATCAAAGATCATCTGGGTCTGTATGAAATCAACTCCTGCTGCCATTTTTTTGGCGATGCGTAAAGGTCGAAAAGAGATCGGCTCGGAGAAGGGGCTGCCGGCCCCGCCGATGAACACTTTTGGTCCGCCGCCTTTGATCTCATCGCCACATTGAAACTGGTGCTTGTCACGCATCTGCTGGATCATCTGGATCAGTTGCATGGAGTCGATATCCTGGACGTTTTTCGCGCCCGGGTGATTGCCAAAAGACTGATGATCGCCAGAGAGGCACAAGACGTTGCGGATGCCGTGTATGTAGGCGCCCATAAGGTCGCTCTGGATAGCCAGCCGGTTGCGATCGCGACATGTGATTTGGATCACCGGCTCAAGGCCGTGCTGAGCCATGTAGATACCGGCCGCGATGCTGCTCAAACGCACGATGCCGGTCTGGTTGTCGGTGACGTTGGCGGCATCAACCACGCCTTTTAGCAACTCGATCTTGCGGTCGATTACTGCGGTGTCCAGGTGTTTGGGCGGACCGAGTTCGCCGGTGACGGCAAAATGCCCTCCGGCAAGCACCTTTTCAAGGTTGCTGCCGGATTTCAGGGCGTCAACGGGCTCTGTTGTGTTGTTTGTCGGCATGTCTTTGCTTCTTAATCGGCGCCAAAGAAATCATCATCGCCTAGATCATCCTCATCATCATAGTCGTAGGTGATTTCCTGCTCGATCCTGACCATCACATCCTGATCGTTCAGCACGGCGTCATACATTTGAACCGGCCGCTCTGCCGCGCCACGCATTTCGCCTGTGCGCAGGTCCCACTGCCAAAGATGCTTGGTGCAGGTCAGCACACCATCTTTGATGAGTCCCGAATCCACCAGCGGTTCAGCGAGGTGAGGGCAAGTGGGCGGGAATGCGCGGATGCAGTCTCCCAGATTGGTAACGATCAGTTCGATGCCTGAGGCCTCAACACGTTTCAGCGTGCCCGCAGACAGTTCCGAAATGCTGCAGACGCGTTGCCAGGTTTCATCCAGCTTAGGAACAACATCGAAGGTGTTGGCTAAGGCCTGGGTTTTCATCGGCGATTGGGGCGTTGGTACTTTTACCGTAGCGGCGCGCTCTCCGGCTTCACGGGCAGCGTGCTGGCGAAGGTCATCACTCACCACAACCCGGCGCATGCTGCCACCGTGACTGGTAGACCAGTCTTTAGGCGGTTGAATCTCCATCAGAGTGTCTGCAATGCCCTGGCGGTCGAGAATGCCCCAGATCTTTGACCAGATGCACGGGATGCTTGTGTCCACCTCGCACATGCCGCCTTCTGAGCCGCCGCAGGGTCCGTTCTGCAGTTGCTTGGGGCAGCGGGTGATAGGGCAAAGGCCCCCAGTGTATTCCAGCACGCAGTTACCACAGCCCACACAGCGCTCTTCCCAGATACCGGGCTCGGTAGGCTGGCCCATGAAGTTGGTATCGAGACCCGGAAGTATGGGTGTATCCATATATTTTTCGGCCAGGGTCTGAACGCCGACACCACAGGCCATGGACAGCACTGCGTCGTACTCGCCAATGTCTTTCTCAAGCGGTGCCACGAATTCCTGTACGCACTGGCGCTGGACAGTCACTTCCTCGACTTCGAGTTCCTGGCCTTCCAGGGCAGCCGCTGTACGTAATGTTGCAGCCATTGCACTGGATTCTTTCTTGCCCCCGGCAAAACAAACGGAAACGCAGGTACCGCAACCCACAGTAAGAACTTTCTTCTTACCCTTCAACATGCGTTGTATATCTTTCAACGGTTTCTGTTCAGCAACGATCATAGTTAATCTCTGAAAATTGTTCCAAGGTGTGGGCAAGATTGTCTGTGATTGATCAATTTACCAGATGCTCGATCACGCATGAACTGCTTCGGGTTGATCTGCCGTCCGTTGTTCTTGAGTCGGGCCCGGGCCGATTTCGCTGACTTTAAGAGCAAGCTCTTTGAGTCCGTCGGCGAGATTCTGACTGTCCCCGGGCGACAGGTTTACCATCTTGACCTGGTCACGATGCAAGCCGCAGTCTGAAAGCCATTCGGCGATTCGGTTAACGCGTTGTGCTGCATGTAGATTGCCGGTATTAAAGTAGCAATCTCCCGGTTGGCATCCCGCTACCATTACGCCGTTGGCGCCGCTTTCGAAGGCATGCATCAACTGCAGGGTATCGATCCGACCGGAACAGGGCACGTCGACAACCTGGGTATTTGCCAAACGTTCTGGCGAGAGATTTTGCTGATCACTGACCTGGTGTGCTATGGCACGACACTGCGAACAGGCGAAAAGTATAACTTTGGCGAGTGGACTGGAAGAGGCTGCCTTTATCCCGAATTGTTCACCAGTGTGCAGTGCATCAGTGTTGAGCATCTGAATTGTGTCGATGATCTGATCATGGGTATTGATGTTCATCTCGATAGCGCCAGTAGGGCAGGCGGCGGCACAAAGTCCACAGCCGGTACATAGATCTTTGTCGATACGGGCAGCGCCTATGATGCCACCTACACCGATCAGTGAATCATCAATGCGTGCTGCGCCAAAGGTGCAAAAACGCACACAGTTCAGACACCCTACACAGGCCGGCGCTTCAACAATCGCAACGGGACGCGCCACCGGCTGTGCTGATTTAGCTGCCGGCAGGTCGAGCACGACCTGGCCGGATAACGCTCGGGAAACACATACGGTGAGGTACTCCGACCTTTCTGCCTCGGTTAGAGCGGTGTCGCGATGGTCGATCTCACCGGAAACATATCGTGTTTTGCAGGTGCCGCAGCGGCCATTGGAGCAGTCCAGCGGCACTTCATAGCCGTTCTCGTATAGAACGTGCAGTATCGTCCGATTCACCGGCACCTCGAAGACATCCCCGGTCGAAAGCACCTTGATACTGAAGCTTTGGTTATCCGATGAAAGCATTGTGCATTGTCGTTTATCCCCCTACAGGGAGTTATATCTATATCATTGCCAAGATAGAAGGCCCAATGTCGTTTTTTTGACAGGTAGGCTCAGCGAAACTTTAGTTTTGCCCACTCTGACCCGGCGTGGGAAATCTCCCAAGCCGGATTTCAATTCACCCGACATAAGAGATAAGAGCATTTTTTAACGAAATGAACCCAAGGAACTAAGGCTTGATGAGTGTGGTGCCAGTAGCGGCGAAAGATTGGTTTGAGATCTGCCATGTATCCGATGGCGTTGCACTCCTTCGAGAGAAATACGTCGCACACTGGTTGCGATGCAATATCTGGTTTATCCAGGGCCGGGATAGAAATCTCGTGATCGATTCAGGGATGGGTCTGTCTCCTTTGACTCCGATGCTTTTGGATTTGTCAGAATTACCGGTGACCGCGGTGATGACCCATTGCCATTTTGATCATATGGGCGGTGCCCATGAGTTTGAACACCGGCTGGGGCATCGGGCCTGTAGCGATGTCTATCATGATCCTATGCCCTCGTTCGACCAGGTTAGGGGGTCAGCATTTGTGCGTGCAGAAACTTTTAACGCTTTGCCGTACTCCGGTTTTACTTTTGAATCGTACATGGTCAGGCCCGCACCGCTCACCGGCTACCTGGATGAAGGAGATATTGTTGATCTGGGTAATCGGACTTTCCAGGTCTTTTATCTTCCCGGCCATTCGCCAGATTCGATCGCCCTTTACGAAAAAGAGAGCGGCCTCCTTTTCAGTGGGGATACCATATATGATGGCGACCTCTTTGATACCGTTTATCATTCAAACAGGCAAGATTACCGGGAAAGCCTGCAAAGGCTAAAAGAGTTACCCATCAGTACCGTGCACGGCGGCCACTTTGGCTCTTTTGGAAAGCAAAGAATGCACGAGATTATCGAGCGGTATCTGGCGGGAGAAGGGCGACTCGTTGATCCTTTTGCCTGGGTTGACGAGCAGCTCTAACCGCACAAACCAGTTTGCCCGCACCGTACAGGGCATGCGCACAAGCGGATAGCGCCCGCCCTTTTAGGTACAGTTTACGGCGCCAATAGATGATGGCGAATGAATGTGGCCGTACGCATCATTGCATCTTTTGCCGCCAGGTCATCAGCGAAGACCCGCACATTGGGTGGCCTGAAATCAAAACCCCGGCCAACCCCGGGATAAACAATCACCCGGAAATCCCGCCCTTCGCGTGCCATGAACTTGGCAACCTCCAGAATCGGCCGATAGCGCTGGTATTGTTCGTGTTCACCAAAAAATATCAGAGCCGGTACCATCAGTTTTTCTACAGCCGGCTCGTACCCATAAATCTGCGCAGGTTCTGGAAGGTTTGGGTCCTGAAAGTGGGGGTAATAGGATACGTAACAGGCAACACCCTTTTCCTGCATGTTCTCGTTCACCAGGGCTTTCAAGGTCATGTAACCGCCTCGGGTGTGGGACACAACACAGACGTGATCACCCGCCAGGCCCGAAAGGCGCATGAGGAATTCAATACCCTTGGCAACGTCCTTCTCCACGGTGTAATCGTGCCCGATTGGGTAGGTGTTCATAAAGCGCCCGCCCCAGATATCCGGCGCGACCACCACGAAGCCCCGTGCTGCAAGCCTTCTGGGGTGCAGCCCAGTTAAATCATCCAGACCACGTCGACCATGCTGGAACAAGACGCCAGGATAAGGCCCAGGTCCGGCAGGTCGATAGATGGTAACTGGGATCTCATCGGCACCACTGTCATAGGAAGCCTCCTCGACTACAACCTGATGGTTGCGGGGCACTGGTAACAAGCCATGCTCCCACCAATCATCGTCCCACCACCATTTGTCCTGATCCTGGGGATAGGTGTGCTGAACCCACATTTCGTGAGTAGCAACGGCATTTGTACTGACTCCTAACAACAGTAAAAGAGTCAACGTAAGTCTTCGAGTACCTGACCTGAGCATGGTAGAGCCATTAGGGGCGTGTAGAAACCGTAGCAGCAACCATACAGGATTTTCCGGGACGACAGTAATTCAGAAAATCTGGCTGCATATAGAGGTTAGCGCATAACCTGTGAAACGACGTATATGACGAAGAGCCTGCTTTTTTGTAATCAGTTAGAGGGTTTAGCTGACTGGGTAGATGCCCGGGCTGGTCACCCGGTCTTGATCCGTTTACCTGGGTTTAGGAGAAGATCTGATGATGAGGTTGGACTGACTGATATTGCCAATCCTTGCAACAAGAAAGCAAGCGCTCGCTTTTTAGGCACAAACATGTAACCCTATCCTCGGTGTTTACGCCTGATCCGGAAAAGAGTGCGCAGCATTGAACGAAACCGAAGCAAATCAAGATTTATCGCTGGTCAATGATTATCTTGAGCATTGGAATACGCCCCCTTATCGGCGCTATGGATTCCACCATCTGCATCAGATCGTCCGTTATGCCTGTAGTTTTCGTTCGTCGCGAGTCTTAAAGCTCACAAGCACGCCTGAGTCGGCAATTGCCGAGTTGGCCTCCGTCAGGGATCTCACAAGCCATCCGGCGTTTTCTGCTCTTATCGTTGTCCGGGACAATGAGCTATTGCATGAGCGCTATGCAAGTGATTTTGCTGCCGATCAGCCGCACTCGATTATGTCGATTACCAAGACCTTCACGCATCTGATGATAGGTGCGTGTATTGATCAAGGCCTGATCGACGTAGAGAAGACCGTTGCAGATTACTTGCCTGAGATTGGTTCGGGCTATGCCGGCGCACGAATCCAGGATGTACTGGATATGAACATACTTAATGAATACTCAGAGGACTACGCAGACAGTTCTACCATGGCGCTTGCACACAATGCGGCTATGGGCTGGCGTCTGCCATCGCCCGGCGAGGCAGATATCGGCAACCGGGATTTTCTTTGTACTATTAAAAGTGGTGATCTCGCTAACTCGTCCGGTCTGGTCAATTACAAATCGGCCAATACAGATGTGCTGGCCTGGATTGTAGAGCGGGCCAGCAAGAAATCATTACAAGCGATGTTGCTCGAAATAGTCGAAGCCGCGGGGCTGGAACATACTTTTTACATGTCTACAGACCGTGACGGTGTCCCCAATACCAACGGAGGCGTGTGCATGACGGCCCGGGATCTTGCCCGTTATGGCCTGATCTTTGCCAGAAAGGGCCAGGGGATCTCGAAAGAAACGGTCGGCAGTCATCAGTTGATGGAGGCGACGAGGCAATGTACCGGCCCGACTTTCGCCCCGCCCGACAATTACATACACTACGGCAATCAGCTCAAGACTAACGGACAATGGATTGGGCACAGTGGCTGGGGAGGACAGCTGCTGATGGTGAACCCCGATAACGCGACGGTTGTCGTATTTTTTAGTGTGTTGGAAAACGAAAGTGCCTCAGATGATTCTTACAGTCGAGCCATTGTCGAGATGGCACAGGAACTGGTCGGACTGTAGAACTTGTGAGGGTCATACGGGAAAATCTGGCGAACAAGACTGGGCAAGATAGGGGCAAAAGACTGAAAATCTGTCTGATTTATCACTTTAGGTTGTGACTATGAGTATTAGTAAAGAAAAACAACAAGATTCACCGATTGTCTGCAAGGGCTTGTGGAAAATTTTTGGAGCTAATCCTGAAAATATCCTGAAGGAGGTCGATCCTACCTGGTCGCGATCCGAGGTGCAGGAAAAGACCGGACACGTTATCGCGGTCAAAGACGTCTCGTTTCAAGTCGAGCGCGGTGAAACCTTTGTGGTGATGGGACTCTCTGGCAGTGGTAAATCAACACTAGTTCGATGTATCTCTCGTTTGATTGAACCCACGCGCGGTGAAGTTTTAGTCGATGGGATAGATACGGTGACCATGCCCGAAAAAGATCTGATCGAACTGCGTCGACATAAATTGAGTATGGTGTTCCAACACTTCGGTCTGCTCCCTCATCGCCGTGTCGTCGAAAATATTGCCTACGGCCTTGAGGTACGGGGTATGCCTCGGGATGAACGTCTCGAGAAAGCCGGAGAAGTGTTGGAATCTGTTGGCCTGAGCGGCTGGGGTGATAATTATCCTCGTGAGCTATCAGGTGGTATGCAGCAGCGGGTTGGTCTCGCACGGGCGCTGGCAGTCGATCCGGAAATCATGTTGTTTGACGAGCCCTTTAGCGCGCTTGACCCACTGATCCGACGCGAGATGCAGGATGAACTACTTCGACTTCAGTCCGTGGTTCGCAAAACGATGGTGTTCATTACGCACGATTTCCTGGAAGCTATCAAAATGGGTGACCACATCGCGATCATGAAAGACGGTGAGTTTGTCCAGATTGGCACACCGGAAGAAATTGTGGCTAATCCTGTGGATGACTATGTGCGGGATTTCTCTGAAGATGTACCCCGCCATAAGGTCCTGACCGTCAATTCCATTATGAACAACGATTGTTGTTGCTGTAGTGAAAATGAAACCGTATCAGACGCCCTGGCAATGATGGATAGATACCAGACTCAAGCCGCTTTTATTGTCGACTCGAATAAAAGCTATCAGGGCACCTTAACTCGTGAACAAGCCATGGCTGACTCGAAGTCCGGTTCTCCCATGAGCCAGCTCATTAACAAAGAAACAGTCGTATCACCGGATGCTCTGATCGAAACACTGATTGCCACCGCAACCCGTCTCAACCATCCGATTCCTGTGGTCGATTCCGATAACAAACTGCTGGGTGCAGTTGACCATCGCGCGATACTACTGGCAATCGAAGGCAGTTAGGCTATAGCAGATTAGACGAACGACTCAAGCTGTTCACATCACCAACAAATAATGAAACTCTCTGGCCAACAACGGAACCTGATTAAGCCCATCGGTATAAGTGCAGCCGTCATTGCTGTTTCAATCTTAATTGCGCAGTTCACACCGGACGAGCAAAAATTTCCACAACAAATTGTTGATGCCTTCCCATTTGCTGACTGGATCAATAACGGACAAGCCTGGCTAAAGGAAAACTACCAGTGGGCGACTCGGGCATTTGCAGATGTCATTCGTAATTTAATTGACGCGGTCGAGACGTTTTTGGTGTTGACAGCCTGGCCTGTGATTGTACTAGGCATCGGTCTAATCGCTTTTAGGTTCGGTGGCCTACGCCTTGCCTTAGTCTGCTCTTTGTCGACCATGGCCTGGGCCAGTCTGGATCTGTGGGATGCTGCGATGTCAACCCTCAGCGTGATGTTTGTATCTGTGCTGTTCGCCTCCGTACTCGGAATCGCGCTCGGAATTTTCGCGTCTCAAAACGATCGATTTGAAGCTGGAATCCGACCCGTTCTGGACACCATGCAGACACTACCTGGCTTTGTCTATTTACTGCCTGCAATATTCTTTTTTGGAATTGGTTCCCCACCCTCTGTCCTCGCGATCGTAATCTACGCGCTACCCCCCGTCGCACGGTTAACCAACTTGGGGATTCGCCAGGTGCCCCACGAAACGATCGAGGCAGCACGCTCTTTTGGCTCTACGAAAAGGCAACTGCTGTTCAAGGTAAAACTCCCTCTGGCACTGCCATCGATTGCAATGGGTATCAACCAAACGATTATGATGGGCCTGGCCTTGGTGGTTCTTGCTGCCTATATAGGCGCCGGAGGACTGGGCTATGAGGTTTATGTCGGTCTCCGGCGACTCAGATTTGGCCAGGGTTTAGAAGCCGGTATCGCGATCCTCCTCATGGCGATCATGTTCGACCGGATCACTACCGCTGCAAGCCTGCGCCAACAGGGCAACGATCCAAACAAAGGGTTCAAGCTACTCCCTAGCCGACTTCAGGGACAACCCTGGGCCGAGACCTTTGAACAAGTCCTCACACTCGTCTATGTAATATGCGGCGCGATTAGTGGCCTGTATTCGAAAGTTCTGGCGGGTCTTGCTCAAACCATTACACGCCCGTTAGGTATCAGATTCAGCAGTGGATTCCATCGACTGGTCATCGCCAACGGGTATTTCCTGACCTCAGTAACCCTTCTTACACTGGCCTATCTTTTTGATGCCCACGTCACCGGATTTGGCAACTACCCCTCCAGTTGGGAATTTTCAATCCAGAAGCCAGCCGATGCGGGATTGGATGCACTCACAACGAGTACGCTGTTTATTGGCATCACGACGTGGTTTCGTGGTTTTGTTTTCAACTGGATGTTGGATCCGCTCGCAGACTTTCTGGTCGGCCTGCCCTGGTGGTATGTGATTGGTTTGCTCAGCGCTTGTGTCTGGTTAGCCTGCAACAGAGCTACCGCAATCGTGTGTGTGTTTGGCTTGCTGTTTATCGGCGCGACAGGTTTATGGTCGATAGGGATGTTTTCGATGGCACAGATACTAGTAGCTGTTGTTCTGTGTATGGTAATCGGGATACCGCTGGGCATACTTGCCGCTGTAAACAATACTTTCGAGGCCATCATCCGACCGATATTGGATGCGATGCAGACACTACCCGCGTTTTGCTATCTCATACCTGTGCTGATGTTCTTTGGAGGTAATGTGGTCTCGGCAGTGATTGCTATCATGATCTACGCACTGCCTCCGGTTATAAGACTCACTAACCTGGGGATCCGCGAGGTATCGACTGAGGCTATAGAGGCAGCAACGTCGTTTGGGTCGACATTCTCTCAAACGCTATTGAAAGTGAAAATACCGCTCGCTTTGCCTTCAATTATGATGGGCGTTAATCAATCCATGATGATGGCGCTAGCTATGCTGATAATAACCCCATTGATTGGCGGTGGTGGCATTGGACGGGAAGTCTTTGTCGGACTCTCCCAGGCCAACACGGGCCAGAGCCTGCAAGCCGGCCTGGCTATTGTGTTCTTTGCGGTCGTCCTTGATCGACTGACGCAGGCCCTGAGCACGCGTCAACAAAAAGCATTAGGACTCAATATCGGAGCACATTAGTCAAACCTACTGCAACGCATCCAGGGCCAGAAACTCCGATTGATAATTCTCTTTGAATTGTAATTATTGGCGGGCCCTGAAGATCCTTTGATTTACCCTACCCCAAAGAAACCTTTTTAAACTATACTTTTTGAGACGAAGCGGTTTACAGGCATCAAATCAGCCTGATTCAACACCAACGGAGGTAATCTATGAACAATTGTAAGATTTTACGAAAATTCACAGTGGCCCTTGTAGTCGCTCTGGGAATGGTATTCATCCCGGCCACATCCTATGCAGCCAAGGGCGTTGTTAAGATCTGGGAAGCCGACTGGACCGGCAACCTTGTTTTCGGAAAGCTTTCCGAGATCATCCTAGAAGAAGAAATGGACTACAAAGTCAAGCAGATCTTCATGGCCGGCACAGCAGGCTGGGAAGCAATGGCCGCTGGCGACCTGGACATCGCCTTGGAGACTTGGCCCAGTTACAACGCGGATGCCAAGGCCAAGTATTTTGCCGAATACGGTGGCGACGGCTCTGTCATTTACGTCACCGAATCGGGTGTGGTTGGTGCTAGTGACTACTACATTCCGCGTTACATGTGTGAGGGCGATAGCTCGCGCGGCATCGAGGCGACAACACCAGATCTTTGCATGCACGCCAGAGGTGAATGTAGCAACTGTGGACTGGAGAAGCTCAACCAGTATGCCGATGTCTTTGCGGCGCCTGAAACTGCTCCAAAAGGGCGGCTTGTGGGTTGCCCGGTGGCCGGCTGGGGTTGTGATGATCAGAAGAGACTCGACCTCAACGGTGTAAATTTTGAGGCTGTCGAACTCGGCACAGACACTGCGCAATGGGCGGAACTTACGGCCGCTTTTAAGCGGGGTGATCCGATACTGGTATACGCCTGGGAACCATTGTGGATATTCGCAGCCTATGATCTGGTTGGTATTGGCATACCAAAGAATGAAGACGGCAACTGCTGGCCAACCTGTGGTTGGCCCCAGGATGTGACCTTCCAGGCGGCGAATCCGGATTTTGCGAAAAAGCACCCGGACGTCATCACCATGCTAAAGAACATGAAACTATCGAACGCTCAGCAGGCGCCGATGATCTTTGACGTGGATGTCGAGAAGATGACCGTTGAAGATGCAGTTCGGAAATGGATGGATGCTAACCCGGATGTCTGGAGATCCTGGTTGCCTTAGCCGGATACCTTAACTGGAAAAGCCCCTGAAACTCAGGGGCTTTTTTTTGGCTATTGCTCCAAGGTTGTTCAGGGAATGGTTTACTCCCCCCGCAGTATGTGCGGATCGAGGGCGAGATATACCATACCGGTTATTCATTCTTATTTGATTGCACTAGCGCCGTCAAAGCCCGACCGGCAGATCAAGCTCAGTATCTTCTTTTGAGATCCGGATTTTCCAGCCTCATACCGGGGCTATCAGGCTAAGGTTGATCGAGGCTACGAAGTTGCTCACACTAAAGACAGATTCGGATTATCAACAGCGGCTGGGCATTTTGAAAACATCCTAAATCCAAAAATATTGTGGCTGCCAAGAGCTTATGCGAAGTGCGAGCTCCCTTAAGGGTGCAGTGGTTGTTCCTGTTGGCGATGGGAGCCACGTGGGCTGCTTATGCTTTCTCCCCAGCTGATGTAGACAAGGCGCTAAAAGCCAATGCGTGCATCAAGTGCGATCTTACGAGGGTTGATTTTCATGACAAGCATCTTGCCGGAGTGAATCTCAAGTGGGCCCGGTTGAATTCATCGAACCTTGCAGACACAAATTTGGCAAAAGCCAACCTGTACGGCGCTTTTGCAAACCATGTAACCTTAACTGGCGCCAATCTCGCAGGGGCAGATCTTCGCGGCGTGACGATGAAGTGGGGGAATCTGCGCCAAATCAATCTTTCGGATTCAGATTTAACGGACGCTGATTTGTTCCTTTGTGATCTTAGTGGTGCAGACCTTCGCAGAGTAACTCTGATCAGAGCCAATCTGATGCGGGTAAAGCTTGAGGATGCGAACCTCAGTCAATCCACTCTGGTGCACACAAATCTGATGGAGGCAAACCTGCGAGGGGCAAACTTAACTGGCGCGAATCTCACCAGAGCAAACCTCGGTGGAGCTAACCTGGCGTTGGCAAGATTTACCAATTCGGTTTTGACTGGGGCGATTTTGTGGAGTGTGGACCTTTCCGGCGCCAATCTTTTGGGGGCAAATATTTCCGGCGCCAATCTTTCGGGCGCGATATTGTGCAAAACCGTCATGCCTGACGGGGTTCAGAACGATTCGGGTTGTTAGTGAGTCTCTCTGTTAGAGTGGTGGTGGGTCGTGCACATCAGCCGGACAAGGATTTCGGTTCCCTTAAAACTGGATTCGACTTGAGCAATTTCCTACCCAAGCATCTTGCCAGATCTCTAGGCTTGGGCGTGTGTCTTGGTGCGTTGATTCTTGGCGGCGAACCATCGTTTGCGCAGAAACAGGATCAATCTTTGGGATGTACAACGGGGGATTCTGGCATTGAGCCACCGTTTCCGTTCGATATCGGGGATGGCAATGATTACGGTCAGAGAAAACTGCAACTGACTGTGCCCGACAAGTGCCGGTGTGATGGCAGTAATTGCACACCGTGCCCCGTCGTGGTGGGGTATCACGGGTACGGGGAGAGCGGCACGAGCAACCATAGCTGGAAGCACAGACTTGAGCCAAAAGGTGAAGCGGCCGGCTTCATCAGTCTCTATCCAACAGGCGATATGACGGAAACCAATTATTTCAATTGGGGGGCATTGAAAAAGCGCCGCAGTCGGACCCGCCAGAATTGGGCGGTCCCTTCCTGTCAGGCTGTCGACGACGGATGTTTGCTGGTGGATGGTATTCCGTGTGACTGGTGTGGTTCCAACAGCGAAGACGACGAGATCTCAACCCAGCGAGAGATTGATTTTACCCTGGCGATTATTCAGTGGACCATGGATCACTATTGCGTGGATCCGGAGCAGATATTTGCAACCGGATTCTCAAATGGCGGTCTAATGTCCTATCTGCTTTCAAGACATCCACAGACGTCCGGCATATTTAAGGCCCTAGCCCCTGTGGGCGGGATAGATCAAGCAGGACGCAACGATCACCTTAAGTGGATCCATGCGCCGCCGGAGGGGAATTCACCGTGGATTCTGCACGCCAATGAAATCTTCGACCGGTTTGAACCCTACGACGGCCGAACTTACGCCGACCACCCCGGCAACGCAGGAGGCGGATGGAATTCCGTGTGGCTTTATCCATCAGTGCTGCAGGTATTCGCCAAATATGTAGCCGATAACGACGGTTATCTTGATTGTGGCTTTGCGCCAACCGATATGGGTGATCGGTATGGCATGCTGGATGTCGGCGGCATTGTGCCCGAAGGGTATCGCCGGCTTTTTGAGCTTGAGGGCTCAGGGCAGAAGATGTTGCGCTGTTTCACCAAAGATGCCCAGGGAAAGGTCTGCCGCAAACTTGCAATCTGCCTGTGGGATGGGGGCGCCCCAGGAGATGATCTGGGTGTCAGTGAATCAGAAACCCAGCCGGACAAGCCGAAAATAATGCCAGGCGCGACACATGAACGCGCTGGGCGTGAGTGGATGGGAGGCGACGAACCTGGCATGGGAGGCATCGCCCCAATGGATGTGATGTGGCGTTTTTTTCAGTCCTCCGTGAATCCATAGAGAAGAACTTCACCCGCAAGTGCGTCGGCGGGTATTGTCACCCTAGTGTGACTAGGATTTGCGCCAGCGGATTTTGTCCGAGCGATCGCGTTGTGTCTTGCCGGCACGAAAACGTCCGAAAAAGAAAAAGGCACCAAGCCCGATGATAATCAGGCCGCCAAATATGATCTCGTTCCAGCCCATCAGTTGCGGCTGCGCAGCTTGGCCAGCAGCCGAAGTATCTCGAGATACAACCAGATCAGGGTCACCATCAAACTGAAAGCGCCGTACCACTCGAGGTATTTGGGCGCACCGCGCTCGGCGGCTTCCTCTATGAAGTCAAAATCCAGCACCAGACTAAGTGCAGCGATGGCCACCACAAAAAGACTGAAGCCGATACCAAATAGACCGTTGCTGTGAATGAAGCCGATACTGGACCCGAAAAAACCCATAACAAAACTGACCAGGTATAAAACGGCGATTCCGCCGGTAGCGGCAACGATCATCAGCCGGAAGTTTTCGGTCGGTTTGATCAATCCACTCTTGTAGGCAAGCAGCAATATCCCCAGCGTGCCAAAGGTCAGGCCCATCGCCTGTATCACGATGCCGGGATACTGCGCTTCGAACATTGCCGAAATCCCACCTAGAGCGAGACCTTCTGCCAATGCATACAGCGGCGCCGTGATCCCTGCCCACTGGCGCTTGAAGATCGTAATCAAAGCCAGCACCAGGCCGCCGATCAGTCCGATCCACAGCAGACCGGTGACTGCGGCCGGGTCACCACTGCGGAAAAATATATTCCAGGTAAAAGAAGCAGTGATGAGGCAGAGCACCAGCAGAATACCCGTTTTGTTGACAGTTCCCGCGAGCGTCATCCGGCCGTCTGTTCCTGAGTCGGCAAAGGTGGCGTCTGGTTTGAACGCTTCGCCTCGGAACATGGGATTGCCGGTCCGGCCGAAAGTCGTCAGGGCATTGTGTTTGGACATAAAGGGCTCGTTGAAGTAACAGGTTATATTGTAATGCCAAGTACTCCGAGACAGGCTTTAACCAGGCGCAATAGGTGCACTGTCAAAGACAGTGAGCTGTCACCAATGGCCTGATACGTAATTGAGGAAAACTCCAGTGAAAGACACCTTAAGAACACCGCAAGAGCGTTTCGCACAAATGCCGGATTTTTCCTACTCGCCCAACTATCTTGATGATCTCGCCGGTTATGAAGGGTTGCGTTGCCATTATCTTGATCTGGGCCCTAATGATGCCAGTCAGACATTTTTGTGCGTGCATGGTCAGCCCACCTGGGGATTTCTGTTTCGCCGGATGATCCCGGTTTTTCTTGAATCGGGCGCCCGGGTCATCGTTCCGGACCTGTTTGGCTTTGGCCGTTCAGACAAGCCCACAGATCAGGCGGTGTACACCTTTGATTTTCACCGCAATATGCTATTGGCCTTCCTCGCACAACTGGAGCTAACAAACCTCACGCTGGTTGGCCAGGATTGGGGCGGCATACTGGGTTTGACGTTGCCGATGGAGCCCCCATTGCGTTTCTCGCGATTGCTGTTGATGAATACTGTTCTGGGCACGGGGGACAAGCCCTTGGGAGATGGTTTTCTCGCCTGGCGCCAATGGTGTCGGGACAATCCCGATATGTCGGCAGGCCGATTACTGGGTCGGGCCTGCCCGCATCTTAGTGATGCCGAAAAAGCAGCCTACGATGCCCCTTTCCCGGATGCCACCTACAAAGCAGGGGCCCGGGCCTTTCCGGAGTTGGTGCCTGATCATCCGGATGCACCTGGCGCCGCGCTGTCACGCGATGCCCGTGACTGGCTGTCACAGCAATGGACCGGTAAAACCTTTATGGCGATCGGTATGACCGATCCGGTTATACCGCCACGGGCAATGATGGGTTTGCAAAAAACCATCCGCGGCTGCCCTGATCCGTTTGAGGTACAAGACGGCGGGCATTTTCTGCAGGAGTGGGGCAAAAGCGTCGCCCAGGCAGCAGTTAACCGATGGATTCCGTCAGACGGCTAAAGGGTTGGCCGATTAACTGAATTCATCAAGGCTGGGCGCCGGCTTATATACCGCCCGTGAGGGAAGGGCGCGGCAGAGGGTTGTTTGCCTGCTAGAAAAGCCTCGGACGCAGAGGTGACGCCGCGACCAGGCCGCCGTCGATGGTCAGTGTCTGCCCGGTTATGAAGCTTGCGGCATCAGAGGCGAGCCACAGGGCAGCTTGAGCAATGTCTTGTGGTTGGCCAAAACGCCCGGCCGCGTGGCGAGCCAGGGCGTCAGTCCTGGCCGCACCCGGGTCATCTGCTAGATCAAAGGCAGCGTCGGCCATCTCGGTCATGATCCAGCCAGGGCAGATTGCGTTACAGCGTATGCCCTGGCGACCATGATCGACCGCGATTGAGCGGGTCAAGCTGTGAACAAAAGCCTTGGAGGCGTTGTACAGCGCCATCGATGGGTCGGCATGATCGGCACTGATAGAGCCGATGTTAATAATGGTCCCGCCACCGTTACCGGCCATCAGTGGAATAAATTCCCGGCAGAGTGCAAAAACGCCCCAGGTATTTACACCCATCAGCTCTTCAAAATCCTCATCGGTACTGTCAACGACAGTTTTCTCTACCTGCACACCTGCGTTATTCACAAGAATATCAACTTTGCCGAGGCGACTAACGGCCTCGCTCGCCAGTTTTTTTACGTCGTCGCTGCGACTGACATCAGCCGTAAGTGACGAAATGCCTTGAGGTAATGGTTCTTTTGGTTCGCTTCGGCTACAGGTCAGCACCTGGGCGCCTTCACGGGCAAAGAGTTCGACGATGGATCGTCCGATTCCACGGCTACCACCGGTGATGAGTGCAGTTTTGTTTTTAAGTTGTCCGCTCATGGGTAATTAAAGACGCATTTGTTGAGCTTGAGCTGTCAGCCCGCCATCGAGCACCCACAGCTGGCCCGACGCGTAGCGCGCCTCGTCTCCGGCCAGCCAGTTCACCAGGTTAGCCACATCCTCGGGCGTGCCGTAACGGCCAATCGGGTGTACCCGGCGGACTTCTTTTTTCAGGCTGTCGATATCACCGCTGGAACCAAAGAAACTTTGCAGCATCGGGGTATCGATATACCCGGGACAGATGGCGTTTACCCGGATGTTATCGGGGCCGTGATCACAGGCCAGCGCCCGGGTCAGGGCATGGACGGCTCCCTTGGTTGCGCAGTAGGCAGCCAGCCCCGGGTCTGCAATAAAGCCATCGTAAGAGCCAAAGTTGATGATTGAGCCTCCACCGGCCTCGCGCATTAGCGCAAGACCATGCTTGCAGGTCAAAAAGGTTCCGGTCACGTTAATGGCGAATATTCGGTTCCACTCTTCGAGCGAAGTCTCTTCAACTGTTTTTTCGATCTCAATGCCGGCCGTGTTCACCAGAATATCGAGTCGGCCCTGTTCGGTGTTGATCCTTTGCATCACGCTGCTGACGCTTGCTTCTGAGCTGACGTCACACTCAACATGCAGTACCTGCGCGGGCACTGAACCAGAATCGCCGCTGATGTCTGCGGCGTAGACGGTTGCACCCTCGGTCGACAGGCGCTCACAGATGGCGGTGCCGATTCCCCCAGCGCCACCGGTCACCAAGGCAACCCGTCCACTGAGCGGAGCAGGTGACTTTGCGTTCATAGACTGCATGCCCGCTGGTACGCATCCAGAATCAGGCCATGGAAGTGATGCACCCCGTGCTCACTCATGCCCGAGCCATCAGGGTCAACCAGATAGCGCCCCTGGGTAAAGCCTGGGGTGCGCATTCCGCGCTGCACGCTCTCCACCAGGCCGATGTCTTCAGGTTGCAGCACATCATCAATGAAGGCAATGGCCTCGAGTTCAGCAGGTTCGGGCCGAGCGGTTTCAAAGAAAAAATCGAATTCTTCGTAAGTTTCTTGGGGCCCGACTGGAATGAAGCGCCAGACCATAAAGTTACCCCGGCCGGGGTATCGCATCAGCGCGGTATTGGGCCACAGGTACCACACGGCATGATCGGTGACACTGGCATCCGAGATGTTATAGGCCTGGTTGTCGGTACGTCCGGCCTGCGCCATGTGACTTGAGTAAATGCCGTATGTCGTGACTTTATAGGTATCCATCTCGACCAGCGAGACGAAGTCCTTGTGGGCAACCGGGCAGTGATAGCATTCCAGAAAATTGTCGACCACAGTTTTCCAGTTGGCCTGGATGCGGTAAGTCAGGCGATGGGCAAAGGTCAGGTCTGCCAGGTCCGGCGCATAAGACAGAATCTCCTTAGCGAGGTTGCCAGAGGCATCGGCCAGCGCCGACGAATCGTTGTCGAGGTTCACAAACACCAGGTGACAGAAAGTCTCCACACGGATGGCATCCAGGTGAATATCGGCCTCACAAAAATCCTCTATCAATTCGCTGCGTCGGGCTCGCCGCAGGCTGCCGTCCAGGTTGTAGACCCATGCATGGTAGGGGCAGGTTACGGCCTTCACCTTGCCGGCACCGCTCAGTAGTTCATGACCACGGTGTTTGCACACGTTATAAAAGGCGCGCAGTTCACCTTGCGTATCACGCATGGCGACGATGCTTTGCCCCTGGATATCGGCAGTGACATAACTACCGGGTTCACGCAGTTGTTCTTCGTGGCAAAGAAACTGCCAGGTTTTTGCGAATACCTGTTCTTGCTCGATCTGCAAGAATTGCGGCTCAAGGTAACAGTCACTGTGGATAGAGCGTGATCGGCTCGCTACGGCATCATAACCATCGCTGATGCGCAACCATTCTTGTGTATGAAGCTTCAAGCTCACGGGTGAGTAGATACCAGAATAGGGGTGGTCAGTTCAGACAGTGATTTCCTCTGCAAGCCATTGCCATCAAAATTAGCCGGGTCAAGCCAGTTCTCAAACGCCGCTTTAAGTTGTGGCCATTCCTGATCAATAGCCCCATACCATGCGGTATCACGGTTGCGTCCTTTGTAAACCATTGCCTGGCGAAAAATCCCTTCGAACGAAAAACCCAGGCGCCGTGCAGCGCGACGCGACCGTTCGTTCAGGGCATCACACTTCCATTCATAACGCCGGTACCCCAGTTCAAAAGCATGTTTCATCATCAGGTACATCGCTTCTGTTGCAGCCGGTGTCTTTTGCAGACGGGGAGAAAAATGAATATGCCCGACTTCGATCGAGCCACTGGCCGGGGTGATACGAAGGTAACTGGCTACTCCCATGGCTTTGCCTTGAGGGTCAACGACGGCATAGAACATTGGATCCGATTGTGTACTGATTTCTTCCAGCCACGACTGTAATGCCTGTGGCGTATCAAAAGGGCCGTACGCCAGATAGACCCAGTCCAGGCCATCGGCGTCTTGCGCAAAGGCGTCGAACAACTCCGACGCGTGATGCTTTGCATTAAGCGCCTCTAGCCGGCAGTAGGACCCCTCTAGGGATTCCTTGTGAGGAAACGGCGGTGGCTTCCAGTTGGTAACGGGAAAACCGATCGCAACATTTGAGTCAGTCATGAGAAGTCCAGTTTGATTATGTGACAGTCTACTAATGGCAACGGACTAATTTTCCGTGCATCTCGGCACAATTATCACAGTATGTGTCATTTGAATCATCTGAAGTCTTTGGTGCAACGGCTTTTCGGTTAAGGGCCTTAATCGATTGTCGATCAAACGTAGGTATCTGTTGCTGAGCCGAGTTGTTCTCGAACCCAGTCAATGTGGAATCCAGAAGATGATGCAGGTGCGATCTGTGAAGGGTGCGGATTGGTTAGCCCTTTAAGATCTGGGTCAATAATGAGTGGCTCCCTCAGATCACATCCTGCAATCAATAAATCAGGTTTTGTTCCTAAGGCGAGATTGAGTATTGCCGCGCAGGCAATGTCACCACACCAGGGCCCGTCGATGCGTATTTTCATATCGGCCTTAACACAAAGGTCACGAATCTCACGAGCAACACTGAGCCCTCCAATAAGTGCCGGCTTGATACATATACCAGCGGCGATACCATCATTCACGGCCTGCTTAGCCACATCGAAGTCAGTACTGGTTTGGCCATCCAGTAGAATTGTTGCACCCAGTTCTTGCGTCAGTTTGCGATTCTGTTCATAAAGGCTACAGGGCTCCTCCCAGATGAGGCGAGGATCTTCGATAGCGTTGATAGCCTGGCTCGCCTGCTCGAAAGACCATCCCCCATTTGCGTCTACCAACAAAGTTTGAGAGTGATTCATTAGATCCAGTGCTGCCTGTATCAGCCCTAGTTCATGCGCGAGTGGGTGAACGCCAACTTTCAGTTGAATCACCTTTCTTTGCGGTCCTGCTGCTGAGATTCGTTTGCGGATGCTGTCCTTGTGACTTTCGGATATGGAAAAATAATCTTCTATGCTGTTGTTAAGTGCGCCTCCCAACATATCGGCAAATGGAACATTATGTTTGCGTGCAAGCAGATCCAGGTAAGCCGTCTCAAGCCCAAAGGCAATCCCACGCCATGATTTATCTTTTTTCTGGATTTGCTGAATAAATTCAGCGAGAGCCTCTTCTGACTGGCAAAGTAAGGCGGGGAGAAATGTTGATTGGTCTGCATAGCGCGCGAGACGTTCGTCAGCTGCAAGAGAAGGGGCAGGAACAATTTCTCCAAGGCCCGATATTCCCTGTTCAGTATGCAAACATAGAATCTGTCCATATATCGCGTCTTGCGAGACATGCGACATGTTGTAGGGCCCATCCCGAAATGGGGTCTCAAAATCCCAGACCTCAATTTTAGTTATTCGCATCTAACAGGCACCTGTTCAGGTTTGTCGGAAATTCAGCCAGGCCATGAACGTACGACTAACCACCCATTGAACTCGTCGGCACCATTGCCTGATAGATCAAACGGGCGAAATGCTGCTGAACAGGGTCCCAGTAAGGAGAAAGAACGCCTCCGTCGAATCCATCGGAAAGCCGTCCTTCCTGCATTCTTTCGAGAATACCAATGTCTTCAAGATTCAAGTCATGCCAGTTCTTGATGACGGCATTGCGAGCATGATGGTACTGCTCACTGTGAGCGCCATCACCCACAAAGTAAAGACTGATGGTCTCCTTGCTGACTCCGGCATCTATTGGCGTTGGGATAAAAACAACCAGCTGGTCGGGGAAGATCTCAAACGCAAAATTGGGGAATAACACGTACCACTCGCCCCGATTTTTCTTGTGATCAGGTAGGTTTGGAAAGTAAGGGAGACCCTCGCCCCGGGTCGGATCGGTTTCCTTGAACGTATAACCACATGAGAGGATATGGTCTTCAAATGTGGGGGGATCCCGTTCGGCCATCGTCACAAACGAATGCAGCCATGGATGGCAGGAAAACACATGGTACGGCTCAATAAAGTTTTCGATTGCGAGTTTCCAGTTGGCCTGGATGTCAAAGTTCAGTGATCCACCAAGATGCAAAGATTCAAGGTCGTACCCTTCCAATTTTTCTACAATCGGTGCGATGTGCGATGAAAACGCCCCGGCCTGGCCATCCAGATTAACAAAGATCCAGTCGTGCCAGGTATCACAATGTACTTCGACAAGATTGGATGAAACGCAATCAGTCGGTTGTGTATCATGCTGATCACCGCCGAAAAAATGGGGCCGGGCCAGCAACTTACCCTTGAGGCTGTAACTCCATGAATGATTGGGGCAGACGATGTTACGGCAGTTGGTTTTTGATTCTTTGATCAGCGCTGCGCCGCGATGAATGCAGACATTATGAAATGCCCGGATGATGCCGTCGGTGTCTTTGGTCAGAAGCAGCGACTGTCCCGCCACCTGCACAGGGTGGACAGTCCCGGTTTCGGCAAGCTTATGGGCGAATTCGGCAAACACCCAGTTTTTCTTGAACACCCACTCGCGTTCTTCTTGAAAAAATTCGGGATCGATATAGGCGGCATTGGGTAGCGTTGATCCTTCTGACGTGGGCGCATTCAGGCGCTGCCACAGTGCTTCATCAAGCCATTGTGTTTTATTCAAAGCTCACCCCTGATCAAAGGAATTCGTCTTTAGTGCTGTATCTTAGTGATAATAGGTGGTGTCGCAAGAAAGGAATTACCTGATCGACCACGCCGCTTTAACACCCTCAAGGACCGCCTCTTCAACGGTTCGCGGGGCTAACGCATCGCCGATTTTTTTGATTTGAAAGGATGGATTATCAGGAGTTATTAAGTCACTCATCCAGTCGCAATCATTGTTTGATTGGGGCGGGTAACAGCTGACAATTGCGTCGACATCTTCACAAATAATCGCTTCACCGTTTATGGTGTGTTGAAAAAAAGCAGTCCGGGCTTGCGCTCCAAAAAAACGCGCGTAGCAAGTTATCTCGACATTAAGACTATGGAGTTCACCGACCCATTGATCTCGCACAATGGCCGGAATCGATTCTCCACAGGTGCTTGCCCCTGAAAGTAATCTGACCTTGTGGCCACTCAGTGCAAGCATATGAGCAACACCCAGTCCTGACCAATCAGAACTCCAGTCAGCAATCACCACATTTTGGCCAGCGGGGCTCTCACCTGCAATAACAGACCAAGCGCTGAGAAGTTGCATGTCGGTGACTTCAGCCTCGGGTAGACGAGGGACAGCGCCTGTACTGATGATGACCACATCCGGCCCTATGGCGTGTAATGCATCCGGATCTGCCGAAGATGCCAGGCAGATCTCGACAGAACTTCGATCAAGTTCGTTCATCAAGTTGGTAGTGACACCGCCAAATTCAGATCGACCAGGCAGCTTTTCGGCCAAATTGACTTGCCCCCCGAGTTTGGATTGCTTTTCATAAAGGACCACTTTATGCCCCTGGCCGGCGGCGGTTACAGCCGCTTTCATGCCGCCTGGCCCGCCACCAACAACCCACACTAGTCGCTTGGATTGAATGGGTTGGGGTTTAAGGTCCAGTTCCCGACCAGTGACGGGGTTCTGGATACAGGAGATGGCATGATGGGTTAGCCGATGGCCAACGCAGGCCTGGTTGCAGCCTATGCAAGCCCGGATATCTTCGCTTCTATTCTCTGCTACCTTATTGGGAAAGTCTGGATCAGCAATCAAGGCTCTTACCATGCCGATCATGTCTGCTTTTCCTTCGCTCAATATTTGTGACGCGGTCTGGGCCTGATTGATTCGCCCGGCGACGAGCACTGGTTTAGCAACAATCGACTTAAGCTGTGCGGCGTCATTGGCGACAAAAGCGGGCGCTACAGCCATGGGCGGAAAAACATGGATCCATCCATCAGGCGAGGCGGATGATCCTGAGATTACGCTGAAATAATCCAGGTGATCGGCTTTCTCTAGAGCCCGACAGATTTCAATGGTCTCTTCTTTCTCCACCCCGGAGTTGGTTTTTTCATCCAGTGTGACTCGAACGCCCAGCGTCTTTTCGGTGCCGATGGCGTGTCTTGTTTTAGCAATGGATTCGGACAAAAAGCGCATTCGGTTCTCGAGGCTTCCGCCAAATTCATCCTTACGATGGTTGATACGCGGATTCAGGAACTGCCCAATCAGGTATCCCTGACTGGCGAGTATCTCGATGCCATTGAGTCCGGCTTCAGCGAGACGGGCGGCTGCCGTTGCGTAACTTTCAATCACCTCCCAGACCATTTCGTTAGGCATGGGAATCGGTACCACCCGATAGCGATCATCAGGAGTATCGGACGCCGAGTAGACCAATGGGCGGGATCCATCATGACTGTATCGAACTGACCGGCCCGCGTGAAATAACTGGCCGAAAACAGCTGTACCATATCTACTGCAGGCGCGAGACAGTCTTGCCATGCCGGGAATAATGTCATCACGCCCTGCATTGAGATAAGCCGATTCAAAAGCAAAGCTTGGGTGAAAGGCCATACCCTCCAGGATAATCAGCCCGGCGCCGCCTCTTGCCCGAGCCTCGTGGTAGGCAATCAGGTCATCGCTTACAAGGCCGCCGGCGCCTAGTGTTGTCCCATGTGGCGGGTTAAAAATCCTATTTCTTAGTTTGGTCGGGCCGAGACTTATTGGCTCAAATAGGTTTTCGTACATGGGTAATAGTCAAAGAAAGTAGGCAATGACAGATGATTTGGGCTCTGTACTAATCAGCCCAAATCAAGCGCCTTGCAGGTATCGCATAAATAAAGGTACAAGTGTACAATTTAAGTTATGAAAGACACAAGTGTACCAGACCAGGCAGTTTCCCAGCCAGCACATGTCTTGCAGCACCTGACCCAGGCCCTGCCGGGCCTAACACCGGAGCTGCAGAAAACCGCGACCTATGTTCTTGAGAATCCTAACGAGATCGGGGTGAGCTCGATCCGTGAGATTGCCGTCAAGGCAAAGGTAAAACCCAACTCGCTGGTTCGAATGGCACGCAGGATTGGTTTTGAGGGTTACGAGAATTTTCGCAAACCGTTTCGTGAGCAGATTCGCCGCGGTGGGTACGATTATCGAGACCAGGCTAAATGGCTTCAGTCGCTGGGGTCGGGGGGCCAACCGGACAGTATTTATGCAGAGGGCGCCGCCGCGACTATCGCCAATATTGAAAAACTTTACGCTATGAATAAGTCTGTCGATCTCAAGGCTGCAGCGGATGAGATTGTGAACGCACGCAGGACTTACGTACTGGGCGTAGGCCTGGTAAATGCTGTGGCCACCAACTTTGCTTATCTCGCTAATATGGCAATTGATAATGTTGTCTCAATACCCCAGGAAGGTTCGGTACCGGTGGATGGCCTGGTTCGTGCCGATAAGCAAGATGTACTGCTCGCCATGACTTTCAAGCCTTACCGCCGGGAAGTAGCAGAGGCAGTTGAGGCAGCTCGTACACAGGGTGTCACGATTATTGCGATATCAGACAGCCCCGCGTCACCAATCTTCGAAGGGGCTGATTATCGCTTTCTGATATCGGTTGATACGCCATTGCTGTTTATCTCAACCGTCGCGCTTTCGGCCCTGCTGGAATCATTGATGGCGTTCGTGATCGCAGATCTTGATGAATCAGTCATTGCCAGTATCGAGCGCTTTCATCAACGTCGGTACGATCTGGGTATCTACCTGGAGGAGAGTCAGTAAGGTTATGAACAGCTCGCGAGCCCAAGAGCAAGACGTTGTTCGTACCCTGGACCCTGCGTACTACACGAGTGAGGCAATCTATCAGCAAGAATGCGCGGGCCTTTTCATGTGGACTTGGCAGTATGCGGGCCATGTGTCTCAGGCGCGAAATCCCGGGGATTATTTCAGCTTTGAAATTGCAGGGCAGAGGCTTTTCTGTATTCGTGACAACAATAACGTACTGAATACCTTCTATAACGTCTGCCAGCACCGGGCGCATCAACTGGTAGAGGGGCAGGGTCACTGCAAAAAGGCCATTGTCTGTCCGTACCACGCCTGGTCATATGGCTTGGATGGAAATCTACTGCGTGGTCCCAACACCGAGGTGATCCCGACGGAGATACGAGAGCGCATCTGTTTGACTCCGGTGCGGACGCAGGAATTCTGTGGGTTTGTTTTCGTCAACCTGGATGACGAGGCCGAGCCGATGGAAACCTGGTTTCCGCAAGTAGAGGCGCAACTGCGCACCTTTGTGCCAGATATCGATCAGCTGAAGCCTGTCGAAACGATTTTGGTGAATGAAAAGTGCAACTGGAAGGCCTCGGTTGAGAACTATTCGGAGTGTTATCACTGCCGGATTAATCATCGGACTTTTGCCACAGGGGTGATCAAGCCTGATACCTATGATATTCAGCCGCAAGGTTACTGTCTTCGCCACACCACCGAATGCCAGAATCTTGAAAAGATGACCTATCCCATAGATCTTGCGGCCAATGCGCATGCGGGTGATTACTCATCCTGGTACCTGTGGCCAACGTTTTCTTTTCAGGTCTACCCCGGCAACATTCTTAATACCTATCACTGGCAGAACGTGTCTGTGGATGAAGTTGTTGTCACACGTGGTTGGTATACAGCTGGGGGAGTTGCATCAGATGTTATTCACGAACTGGCACTGCAGGATCGCCAGACCACCGTGGAAGAAGATATTCATCTGCTGGAATCACAGCAGCGAGGTTTTAGTAGTCGAGGTTACAGGCCCGGTCCTCTGGTGGTCGATCCTGGGGGTGGTGTCAATTCAGAGCATTCAATAAAAGTACTGCAGCAATGGATGCGCGAGGCAATAGACAAATAAGCCATGGACGCATACACCAAGCCTGCCCATTGGTCCGACCCGCGAAACAAGCTTTTTCCTCACCAGGTGGGGTTTACCTGCCCACCGTATGATTGGGATGCTGCACCTGCGGATTTTCTGCGGATGGCGCCTGATTCAGTCGGAGTGCACGGACGCATGCTACACGTGCCTGACTACGTGCACCGACTCGATCAGCGCAAAAAAAACTTCGATCTGCTTGAGGAATTTGTGCAATGCATGGCCAATAACGGGGCTGATGTCTGCGCTCAGGTTGGATCGAACTGGGTTCATGCGAGCGGCCTTGGAGTAGAGGGCATTCGCCAGCACTGCCAGATGCTGGGCGAGAAATACGACACGCCCTTTCATATGGCCGGCTACGCCATGGTGGAGGCGCTGCGGGATCAGAACATCGAGAAGGTGGCTCTGAATGCGGCCTATCATCATCGTGACTGGTGGCAGGGGACCGTTGCGTTTTTGAAAGAAGCGGGGTTCGATGTTGTCTGGGCTGGCAACTTTCATGACCAGGGCTGGTTTGCAACCCAGGAAGAGATCAACCAGTGCATCTGGTGCTTTGATGGCGACCTTGCCCAGAAAAGTTTTCAGTATGTCGCAGAGCAGGCACCTAATGCCGAGGCCTATCTGATAAACGGTATGTGTAATTTTCGCTCCGGCCCTAACGGACAGGCACAACGGCCGGTCCACCATGAACTCGCCATCGAGGCCATGCTCGGAAAGCCGATGATCAGTCATGACAACGCCCTTTACTGGCGGGTTTTCAAGACTCTGGGTCTCGCTCCAGTTACGCAACAGGGCCAGCTGCTTTCTTCATTAAAAGCGGAATAAAAAGTGCATAAGATTCTCGTGTTGTGGTCAACGCCCCGGTCGACCTCAACCGCCTTTGAATGGATGATGCGCCAGCGCGGTGATATGCAGTGCTTTCACGAGCCCTTTGGTGAGTGGTGGTACGAGGGAGATGGCGCGCTCTGGCCGAGGTTAATCCCCGCGAGCCCAAGAAAGCCGGGACTCACTTTTGAAGTCGTCTGGTCCCGCATGAAGTCCGCAGCAGCCAAAGGGCCGGTATTCTCCAAGGACTTTCCGCATTACATCGAGAACTACTGGACGGATGATTTTCTCGAATACTTCAATCATTCTTTTCTGATCCGCCATCCCGCCAAAGTGGTCACCAGCGTGCAAAAACGCTGGCCGGATGTCCACCTCAAGGAGTTGGCGTTTCTGGAGCAGCGCCAGTTGTTCGATCGGCTCTGCGACCGTGACGGCAAGGCGCCGCCCGTGCTGGATAGCGATGATCTGCTACGGGACCCGCAAACCATGGTAGCGGCGTACTGTCAGGCTGTAGGCATTGACTTTGTTGCCGAAGCACTCACCTGGGAATCCGGTTCTGTCACCGAGGATTACAGTTGGTTCGACGGGGGTTCCTGGCACGAGAAGCTGAAAGACTCGACCGGGCTTGCGCCGCAAGAGCCGGGATTTACCGATATCAATGCCGCCCCCGATTACGCCAGGCATTTGTACGAAGAGGTGTTGCCGCACTACCAGCATCTTTATTCGCATCGACTGCAGCCTGAAGGCGTGGCTGTGAACTCGTAGCCTTATCTGTAAGATGAAGATCACCTCGGTCAAGGCATTTCAGGCGCACCTGCCCTACGTCGGCGGAACTTATTTCTGGGGACGGGGACACGCGATCCGCAATGCTCTCACCACGGTTATTGCCGTAGAGACGGATGCCGGGATCAGCGGCTGTGGCGAGAGTTGCCCCATCGGCGGCAACTATCTTGCTGCCTATCCGGAAGGTGTCATTCCGGCGTTGGCCCGCCTCGCGCCCGCGGTAATCGGTCAGGACCCGCGCCACCTTCACCGCATCGAGGGGCTCATGGACGAGGCATTGAAGGGTCACCCCTATGCCAAGTCTGCCCTGGATGCGGCCTGCTGGGATATTCTGGGTCAGGACTGCGGGCAGCCGGTCAGTATTCTGCTCGGCGGTGTTCTGACCGACGGTGGGCCCATGTACCGTGTGGTGCCGCAAAAGTCACCGGACGAAGTGAATCGGGAAATGGCCGAGCATCGGGCCGCGGGCTACCGGCAGTTCCAGATAAAGGTCGGCAACGACTGGAAGGGTGATATTGACCGGATCCACACGGCGGCGGCAATCCTCGAGCCCGGGGAGAGCGCCTTTGCAGATGCAAACCGCGGCTGGACGGTCCGGGAGGCTGTGCAGGTGGTGCGGGAAGTGCGCGACACCGGAGTCATGATCGAGCAGCCTTGCAGCAGTTACGAGGAATGTCTGCATGTGCGCTCGCGCTGTGACCTCCCCATGAAGCTCGACGAATGCATTACCGACCTCAAGATGGCCGAGCGCCTGGTGGCAGACCGGGCCGCTGAGGTGGTGTGTCTCAAGATCTCAAATCTGGGCGGCCTCACCAAGGCGCGCCGGATTCGCGATTACCTGGTTGCGCACGGACTGTCGGTGGTCTGCGAAGATACCTGGGGCGGAGAAATCACCACCGCCGCGGTCTCTCATTTCGCGGCGTCTTGTCCGGAGTCGTATTTGTATAACACCACGGACCTGCATAACTACAACACCGTATCCACGGGCGAACCTCCGCCCGAGGTTCGCGAGGGCAGGCTGTATGCGAGCACGAACCCGGGGCTTGGGGTGGTGCCGCTAGCCGATGTGCTCGGAGAACCGCTGGCTGTGTACTCAGATTCCTGACATGAAGATCAAGAAGATATCCGTTTACCAGAAGGACCTGCCGCTGTCCGAGCCTTACTGGCTGTCGGGCGGCAGGCTGAAATTCGAGGTCCTGGACGCCACCTTCGTCAAGATCGAAACCGACGATGGCTGCACGGGCTGGGGCGAGGGCACGCCCTGGGGGCATACCTATGTCCCGGCTCACGGGCCTGGCATACGGGCTGGGATCCAGACGATCGCTCCTGTCCTGATCGGTGCTGACCCTCGACAGTCCGAGCGCATTGAATACGTCATGGATAAGACCTTACCCGGCCACCCGTATGTCAAATCTCCTATCGATATGGCGTGCCTGGACATTGCGGGCCAGACCGCAGGGCTGTCTCTCCCAGATCTTCTTGGCGGACGTTATGAAACAGCGACGCCCGTGATGTCGTCAGTTTCATCCGGATCACCTGAAGCCATGGTGGCGCTCATCGAAAAATACCGCGAGCGGGGTTATCGTGGTCATTCGGCCAAGGTCGGCGGCAGCGATACCGATCTTGATATCCAGCGAATCCGGCACATAGAGCAGCATCGTCTTGTGGACGAGCGGATCCTTTACGACGTCAACCGGGCATGGACCCGGCGTGAGGCTGCTATCGTCATGAACGCGGTTGCGGATCTGGGTGTGACCTTTGAGCAACCCTGTGAGACTACCAACGATATAAAAGCGGTGCGTGCGCTGACGACATCCCCCATCTCGGTGGATGAAACCCTGGTGAGTCTCAATGATATGGTCAGGATTGCACACGAAGGCATCGCCGAGGTGGTGAATATCAAGATCAACCGTGTTGGTGGATTGACCAAGGCGCGCCGTATCCGGGATGTGGCAATCACTCACGGTATTCAGATTTATGTCATGGCGACGGGCGGCTCAGTTATGGCAGATACCGAGGCGGCGGCGCTGGCACAAAGCACTCCTGACGAGTTTCGCCTCGGGTGCTGGGCCTGCCAGGATATGTTAACGGTAGATGTAGCGCCCGGCACAGGGCCGCGAACCAAAAACGGCCATCTTCTGGTGCCCGATCTTCCGGGCTTGGGGTTTTCACCGGATGAATCGTTACTGGGAGATCCCAGCGCCGTGTACAGATCCTAGAGATTTATCTTCCGAACGTGAGCAGAAAATGACAACAGATATTCCCGGCACAATGAATGCCATGGTGCTTACCGGCCACGGCGGTCTTGAGAAACTGGAGTTTCACCAGGACTGGCCCACGCCCAGCCCGGTACCGGGTGAGGCGCTCATTCGCGTTGGTGCATGCGGCCTTAACAACACCGATGTCAATACCCGCAGCGCCTGGTACTCCAAGGGCAACACTGACGCGACTACCGGAGCGACGCTGGCGGGCGCAGACGATAACGACGGTTCGTGGGGTGGTGCCAGGATCACTTTCCCGAGAATCCAAGGAGCAGATGCCGTGGGGGAGGTTGTGTCGCTGGGCGATGGCGCGGATCCGGCCTTGATGGGGCAGCGGGTGCTTATTGATACCTGGCTGCGCGACTGGAGTGACCCGCTGAATCTTGAAAGGACAGGGTACTTTGGCAGCGAGTGCGATGGGGGTTTCGCGCAGTACGCCGTAGCAGATCAGCGCTACGTTCATCCTATCGAATCGGAGTTTTCTGATAGCGAACTCGCTACTTTTGCGACCTCGTATGCCACCGCAGAGAATATGCTTAACCGTGCTGAGGTATCAGTTGGTGATACGGTATTGATAACAGGTGCTTCGGGTGGCGTGGGTTCGGCACTGATCCAACTTGCCAATCGTCGGGGAGCAAAATGTGTTGCCATGTGCGGTGCCGACAAAACCCCCGGTGTTCACGCTGTTGGCCCGCTAGCGGTAATTGACCGTTCACCTGCAGACCTCAGGGCTGCGTTGCGTGACGCAACCGGATGGGATTCGGTAGATGTGGTTGCCGACGTGGTTGGCGGTGTGCTGTGGCCACAACTGATCGGTATCATCTCGCGCGGTGGACGCTATACCTGCGCAGGTGCTATTGCCGGACCGGTTGTCGAATTTGACCTGCGCACTTTCTACCTGCGCGACCTCACTTTTACTGGTGCTACGGTGCTCCCGCCTGGGGTGTTTGGGGATCTGGTGGGGTATATTGAGCGACAGGAAATTCGCCCACTGCTGGCAGCAACCTACCCGCTGGAAAAACTGCGCGAGGCCCAGCAGGCCTTCATTGACAAGCGCCACGTGGGCAACATCGTGGCGCACCCGTTCGATTGAACACGTCTAGTCGAAGCCAATAACGTGAGCAATACAAACCCGGATGCCATGATCCTGATGGATGATTGGAGTGATCTTTCGGAGTTTCAACAGCCCGAGCCTGTTGATGATGATCGTCTGCACGCCTGGCGATTATCCCGTCTGCGGGAAAAACTCCTGGAGAACGATGCCGCAATGTGCATGCTGGTCAGTCCGATCAGCCTGCGCTATGCGGTCGACTATCGTGATTACCCACTCTTTCAGTCACATATGCCACAGGCTTATGTTTTTCTTTCGGCAAATGGCCCGACGGTAATTCACGGTGTGATGGCAGGCGTGACCTGGGCCGATGAAACCCGGCCGGGCCGGCCGATTTCTTTTTTTGACGGTGCTGATGTTCTCAGTGAGTACGCGAAACAGCTGGCGAGTGATGTTGTAGATTACCTGGCCCAGATCGGTACTGATAACCGCCGGGTTGCGATCGAATATGTGAATCCCAGCATTACCCGAGCTTTGCAGGGCCGCGGCCTTGAGGTGATTGATGGTGTTCTGGTGAGCGAGCCGGCCCGGGTAATCAAGTCCCAAGATGAGATCAACTGTATCCGCTGGTCCGTTGCCGTCGCCGAGCACGGTATTGCCCAACTAAAGCAGGCCATCCAGCCCGGCGTCAGTGAACTTCAGTTGTGGGGATTGCTCAACTACACCAATCTCGCCAACAATGGGGACTGGCACGAGGGCCGGATGCTGGCCTCAGGCTCGCGTATCAATCCCTGGTTGCAGGAAGCATCGCCGCGACGAATCGAATCCGGTGATCTGGTCGGACTGGATACCGATATGGTGGGGCCGAGGGGTTATTTTGCTGATATATCACGCACTTTCCATTGCGGCCCGGCGCGACCCACAGCGCGGCAGCGGGAACTTTATCAGTTGGCGTTGGAGGAGATCAGTCATAACCTGAAACTGATCCGTCCGGGCATAACTTTGAAAGATTTTCAACAGCGTGCCTACGTACCCGCGGAGGAACTCCAACCTAACGCCTACCCCTGTGTTATCCATGGTGTCGGCATGTCCGATGAATATCCGCAGGTCAAACCAGCTTTTCGGGGCCCTAACCTCTATGACGGCGTTATCGAGAAAGATATGGTGATTTGTGTTGAGAGTTACATGGGCGCCCCAGGTGAGCGTGACGGCATTAAACTTGAACAGCAGGTGCGGGTCACTGAGAGCGGTTATGAACTGATGTCGCATTTTCCACTTGAAGAATCTTTGCTTGGTGGCTGAAGTCTCCAGAGTTGTTGATGGGTGCCAAGTGATGAGCCCCACTCATCTGAAAACGTCTAGGCTTGCCAGGTCTGTGCAGGAACTGGGTTACCCGCACGCCTGCGGGTAGGTGTGAAAATGCTGTTCGATGACGAGCGGGTGCCGGCTAAGTTAAAGTTCGCAAACGCGGATTTATTTAATGATGTACCTTGTCCGGTTGGGCCTCGCACCCATGCTGTCAGAATGCATGTGTTGGATTCGCCGTACGGGACTTGGGGTGCAGATTCAGATAACTATCTGACTTGCCGGTTTGGCTCGTCGAAAACGTTCTAAGGATATTAAAATGAAAGAAGGCCAAAAGGTTGCTATCGTGACCGGTGCGGGTACCGGGGTAGGTAAAGCTGTTGCACAAATTTTTTTGCAGCACGGCTATTGTGTGGCGCTTGCCGGGCGGCGCGAAGAATTACTGCATAGCGCGGTGTCAGAGGCTGGCGCCGATTCGCAAAGCACGCTGTGCCAGCAAACGGATGTGGGCTGTGAGGAAGATGTCGACAGTCTGTTCGATGCAACAGTCGGTCGATTTGGCCGCATTGACGTGCTTTTCAACAATGCGGGTATCGGTGCCCGGCCGATCGACATCGATGAGTTGCCGTTAGCCGAGTGGCAGGCAGTGCTGAACACCAACGTACATGGTGCTTATCTTTGTGCCCGCCGGGCGTTTGGGCAGATGAAAAGCCAGGACCCCAAGGGCGGGCGGATTATCAACAACGGCTCGATCTCGGCTTCGATGCCTCGGGTCAACACCACCCCCTATACCGTCAGCAAGCACGCGATGTCGGGCCTGACCCGCAGCATTGCGCTTGATGGGAGGCCGCATAACATCGCTTGTGGTCAGATCGATATCGGCAATGCATCTACCGAGATGGCAAAACCTCTGGGTGAGGGT
>Ga0257116_1000529_pt1 | contig 34427 bp, 31 predicted proteins | sample SI112_120mmetaG_FD_190150 | JGI IMG/M metagenome (GOLD analysis project Ga0257116, IMG submission 190150) | Marine microbial communities from Saanich Inlet, British Columbia, Canada - SI112_120m | ecosystem: Environmental > Aquatic > Marine > Inlet | place: Canada: British Columbia | collected...
TTCTCGCGAACATATTTAGAAAAGTCCCCCCAAAGACTTTCCCGCAAAAAAGGCCAGATAGCTCAGTTGGTAGAGCAACGGACTGAAAATCCGTGTGTCGGTGGTTCAATTCCACCTCTGGCCACCACACTATAGTCAATAATATCAGTATTTAATCCATATATAAGTCAATTAATATAGGTACCTTATTTAAGTTCTACAAGGTTCTACAAGCCATATATTGGCCTTTTAAACTGCCTCCAGGTTCTACATTAGTTCTACAAAATTAGACCCTACCACCCCCTATAGGGGGTACCCCCCTACTTCGTTATTTAAAGATAGACACAATCCCCAATAAAATTAAGCCTACTCTGAACAACCTTGAAAAACAATACAGATGTTGTTATATATAGGCTTCTCCTAAAACAGCCACTATTGAACCCATGAGACTAATACTACTCATCTTAGTTTTTGTTTCATCAATCCTACTTGCAAGCACAACTGCATCTGCTGGCATCTCCACTAAAAAGCACGACATCCTGAAGCTCATAGGCCCACTGAAGCTTCCAACGGCAAGTTTGCCTGGGTTGAGATTAATGGAGAAGACTATGGCCGGACTAGAGAAGGTAGGAATGTTGGTAAGTACAAAATTGTGAAGGTTGAAATGGGCAAAGTAATAGTTGATTCATACTAAAAGAGAACAAATGCCAAAAATACTTGTAACTCGACGAACATTTTCAGCAGCAGCAGCCGCGTTGCGAGCTAGCGGCGCTGATGTCGTTATTTGGGAAGACTCTGAATCGCCGTCACAAGAGGATCTGATCAAAGCTGTTGCCGATGTGAATGGTCTCTATGCCCACATCACGAATCAAGTAAATGCTGAAGTGATGGATGCCGCACCAAACCTCAAGGTGATCGCTGAGTTCGGTGTTGGCTACGACAATATAGACATTAAAGCTGCCAACGAACGTGGCATTGCGGTTTGCAACACTCCAGGCATTCTATCGGAGAGCACGGCTGACGAAGCATTCGCACTGCTTGCGTCAATGGCCCGCCGGATCAACAATCTTTCGGCGATGGTCAAGCGAGGAGAATGGGGTGATTTCGACCCGCTTGGCTACCTTGCCAATGACATTCACCATAAGACCATCGGAATTGTTGGTATGGGTAAAATCGGTTCTGAAATGGCCAAACGTGCCAAAGGATTCAGTATGAATGTGCTGTACTTCAACCGCAATAAGCGGGATGAAGAGTTCGGCGCCAGTTACGTGGATTCGCTAGAGGAATTGCTAGAACGCTCTGACTACGTCTCACTGCATAATCCGCTTACTCCAGAGACCATGAATATGATGAGTACACTTCAGTTCAAGCTGATGAAAAAATCAGCTATTTTGATCAACACGACTCGTGGTGCGGTGGTCGATCAGGATGCTTTGTACGTGGCACTTAACTCAGGCGAGCTCGCTGGGGCTGCGCTGGACGTTACTGTTCCTGAGCCAATTCCTGCCGACCATCCATTGTTGACACTCGACAACTGCCTCATAATGCCGCACGTAGCAAGCGCCACGGTTGACACACGCATGAAGATGGCGATGATGTCGGTTGAGAATGTTCTAGCCTGTGTGTCAGGCGATTGGCCGCCGTACTGCGTAAATCAAGCTGCGATCGCAGGCAACGCTCGAATAAAGAGTTAAGTTGTCGGCATCGACAGAGCTGATCGCAAAATATGTTCCCTGTTCGTAGGTGACTTCTGGAGCTTCATCAGGCAGGAGATACATGAACTTGAGGAGTGAGGGGGAGATGAGGCTCAGTATTCAGTCTCCAGGGAAGCTTGCTGGCCCAGCCCATTGATACATAAAGTAGTTAGACTCATTTATGCCTAGATGTTTCCTCAGATGTCTGGACAGTCAATAATTCATTGACTTAGGGGCTAGTATTTCCTATTTTTTGTCTATACTACACTTAAGTACTGAGGAAAGCGAAAAAGGAGTATATATGCCTCGACAAATCGTATTCACAACCCTAGCCGCCAAGTCACCTGAAGCATACAGCCAGTCTGTGAAGTTTGCTGGATCGGTAGCACTCGTCTTGAAGAAATGCACAAGTTGGTTTAACCAAAATTTTCAACGTAGGAAAAGGAGATGATATTGTGAAGCAAGAAATCTTCGCACCTGAAGAAGTTGGTATGAGCTCGAAACGTTTGGAGCGTATCCGACCTATTATGCAGGGTTATGTGGATCAAAAAAAAATCGCCGGCCTTGGCACAATGATAGCCCGTAAAGGTAAAGTGGTTCATTTCGAACAAGTTGGCCAGCTGGATAAAGAGTCAAATAAGTCCATGTCTGATGATACTATTTTTCGTATTTATTCGATGACCAAACCGATCATCTGCGTTGCCTTAATGACCCTGTATGAGCAAGGTAAATTTCATCTTACTGATCCTGTTGCCAAATTTATTCCAGCTTTTGATTATTTAAAAGTTCTAGCATGTGATAAAACTGGTGAACCAAAAGAAGTTGATTTGGCCCGCCCGCCTACAGTACGTAGTTTATTGACCCACACATCTGGTTTAAGCTACGATTTTTTAGAAGATTATCCTGTTGCTGAATTATATCGTCAAGCTGGAATTTTAAATAACGCTAAGCGTACTTTGGAAGAATTGGTAAACGAATTAAGTCGTCTGCCACTTGCTTTTCAACCAGATTCCAGATGGCATTATAGTCTTGGCATTGATGTGGCTGCACGACTAATTGAAATTATTTCAGGCCAAGCGCTCGACTAGTTCTTGAAAGAGAACATACTTGATCCTCTGGGCATGGTTGACACTGGCTTTTCCGTAGCTCCTGAAGAGCAGTATCGAATCGCAATGATGTATGGTTTACCCGATTTGTGTTCCCCTAATATGAGTATGAGCAAGTTATTAGAAGCCTGGAGCAAGGGTTTCAATGAGCGGATCGATGTTTCAGCAACATATCCTGCGTCAAATTCAGTTGCTTTTGCCAGAGGAGGACATGGATTATTCTCAACTACCTGGGATTATCTGCGTTTTGCACAAATGCTGCTCAATCAGGGTGAACTGGTGGGAGTGCGCATATTAGGTAGAAAAACAGTGAACCTGCTGCATGCGAACTATCTACAGGACGATTTACTACCTTACGTAATTGCCGACCCTCCTGCCTATGGATATGGATTTGGTTTGTGTTCCAGGGTACTGATGAATGTTGCTGAATCAGAAAAGCCTGGTTCAGTAGGCGAGTTTGGGTGGGCCGGTGCCGCTAAAACCTATTACTGGGTTGATCCTCAAGAAGAAATTATTGGGATACTAATGTCTCAATCCATGATGCAATTTGAAAAACCCGAAGCAGACTTTCAAGTGTTGACCTATCAAGCGTTGATAGATTAGTATAAAGTTGTTCCTTATGTCTCACATGCCATAAATTATCTTGACACCATAGGATGCCGTGGTGCTTAAGCCAGTTTACTTGTCTAGGTTTACGTTTGCAGAGATTCGAACATTCGTTTGAAAGCTAACATTCCGGGGTCATCCAGTCCGATGGATTTTTCCCCAAAAATCCTTGCTCGTCCAATTTGACTCTGGCGACTCCGGAATTGATCCATGGTATCATTGATGGCTTGGTTGATACTGTCAAGCAAGACCTGACCCTCGGCCTGATTTTTGGATGCATCCCGGACTGCGGCGAGCACATCAAGGACAGTTTTGTCTCCAAGACTGGCCTTCCCCCGCTTTTGCATTGCCTCAAGTGCTATATCAAACAGTCCAGAGACCTCTTCCAACTCAATTCCAGTTTGCCCTTTTTTTACTTTTGCTATGGCCATCATCCCTGTAGCAAGCAGGGTTCCGTAACTGGAACCGGAGCTTTTGGTGAAAGCCTTGGCACACTGGAAAAAAGCCATACCGATGTCTTCCGGCAAAGTTTCCAAGTCCGCTAAAATCTGTCTAAAACCACGGATCATGGTTACTCCAAGGTCGCCGTCTCCTAACAGACCATCTGCGGTATTCAGTTCATCAGCTGATTGCTCCATTGCCTGAGCTAGCCGTTTGATTCCAGATTGGATTGATTCAGTGGAGATCATCCAACGGTCCAGAAGGCGCAGTGAGCTGGCGCCAGCAGAAGAACTTCCAGTTCCGCATCCAGTTCGCAGAAGGTGAAGGAGACGCCGGTCATTTCCATGGAGGTTGCATAACGTCCGACTAGTGGCATAACAATCTTAATCCCAACATCCTCAAGTCGTTGTTTCACAATGCGGAACAAAATGTAGAGTTCTTCCGGCGGCGTGGCTCCCAAACTATTGACCATAACCGACATCCTAGCTCCCGAAACGGGGTTAATATCCGCCAGCAGCATATCCACCATTTCGTTGGCAATCTCATCAGCAGTTTTGAGCTTTCCACGCCATACTCCCGGTTCACCATGAATACCCATGCCCATTTCCATATCTTCTTCGGAAATTTCAAAAGTTGGTTTACCCGCTTGGGGAACGGTACAGGAAGTCAAGGCCGCCCCCACGGAATGACAAGCATCCGCCGTTTTCTGGGCGATCCGTGTGACGTCCTCCAGATTTTTCATCTGCTCTGCGGCCGCACCGGCAATTTTGAAAGCATAGACCATCCCGGCCACCCCACGGCGTTTCTCACGTTCTTCCTTCGGAGCAGAGGCCACATCATCCGCTAAAAGAACTGTGGTTGAAGAGATGTCTTCCATTTCAAGCATCTCACCGGCCATATCGAAATTCATAACATCACCGCCATAGTTCCCGTAAAGCCGCAGAATTCCTGCTCCACCATTGGCTGCTCGCATGGCATCTGCCATCTGTTCCACTGAGGGTGAGGCGAAAACATCTCCAATTGCACAGGAATCCAAGAGACCTTTTCCGACATAACCTGTGAAGACCGGTAAATGGCCGGAACCACCACCGGTAACTATGCCAACTTTGCCGTCTGCTATTTCCGAGGTGCGAGCAATGACCCGGCCGGCCTCACCTGTCTGACGATATAAATCAGGATGTGCTAAGCAGAGTCCTTCAAGCATTTCATCCACATATTTAAATGGGTCATTCAGTATTTTTTTCATGTTCCTATTAATTAGCTGGAGTCTTCGTTACGAAAGGGATCGTCACATTAAATAATTAACCTAGTTCCTAAATATCTTTTTACGAAAGATTAAAGCCCAAACCTTCACATTTTTAGTGATAAGCTACTATAACAAATAGTGAATGTCAACAACAATAGTACCTTTAAAATTAAGCATGAAAATCTTGCTAACATCACGTCGTGTGACAATTGAGTTTGTTCGGGACACAGATAAAATAACAGTGAATAAAGCGATTCCATATATCACAGGAGGGAATCAAAGTATTGATGAAATTAAGAATATCCATCACAAAACAATATGCCAATTTTTCGTATTTCTAGTGAACCAAGACAAAAATATGGTCTTAATCAAATTAAAAATAAATAGTTAAATTATTTTATTGACAAAGAAAATAATCTTCATTATTATACTCTGCATGCTTAATGGTGAGCATATTTTCAATCCTACTTATAAGGTTAATATGAATTTGATAAAAAAATGTTTTGTATCCTTGTCAATGTTAGCATTCTTGATGCCTATGGCTTCAGTTATACTGGCAGATTCTCACAAGAAACTAACAATCGCACTTTTACCGGGCGTAGTCGACCCATTTTATTTCACGATGCATAGAGGGGCAAAGCATGCAGCGGAAGCATTGGGAGTCAACCTCCTTTTCCAGGTTCCAAAACAATGGAATGTATCTGTTCAGGTCCCAATTCTGAATGCTATCATTGCAAAGAAACCTGATGCTATTTTAATAGCACCTACAGACAAGATCCAGTTGATCGCACCTCTTCAAGCAGCAGTAGATCAGGGAATCAAGGTGATCACCGTCGATACTTTCATTGATGATGGGATGTATCAAGACGGATCAGGTCGAGGCGATTTCCCTTTATCATATATAGCATCAGATAATGTTTTAGGTGGCAGGATGGCTGCAAGAGCTCTCGCCAAATCACTTAATAACAAGGGAAAGGTTTACGTGTCGAACACTGTGCCTGGGGTTTCAACAACTGACCAGCGTGAAGAAGGTTTTAGGCTTGAGATCAAAAACTATCCCGGCATAACCCTTTTAAAAACTCAATTCAATGATGATGATGCCAACAAAGCTGCTGCTCAACTTCAAGCCGTTGTTGCCAGAAATCCAGGTTTGTCAGGAGTTTTTGGCGCGAATCTCTTTTCTGCCATCGGTGCAGCTGATGGGGTGAAAGCTATCGGCAAAGCAGGGAAAATTAAGGTTGTCGCTTTTGATGCTCCAACAAGGATCATTAATGATATTAAAAGTGGGTTAATAGATTTAGCAATAGCTCAGCATCCTGCTGAAATCGGATACTATGGTGTTGTAACAGCCTATGCAGCCCTAACTGGCCAGTCTATTCCTGTGACCATAGGAACCGGATTTACAGTCATGGATGCTTCAAATATTGACGATCCAGATATATTAAAGTTCATCTACTCCGACTAACCCATCCTTTCTGAAGCCAACATATTCAGGGGCTGGTAAGTACCAGCCCGTTCCTCCCTTCGCATTTATTAATAATGAACATTTCAACTTTTTCTGGCTCACTCCGTCGAGGAGAATGGATCCGTGACATCTGGTCATGGCTTTTTTTGTTGGTAATGGTCCTGTTTTTTGAAATCTGGGCACAGGTAATCTATTCATCATCTTTTTTGTTTAACGGTTTCAACGTTCAGAGCATTTTGATTTTTGCTACTGCTCCACTTCTTCTTGGCATAGGACAGTCACTGGTCATTATTTCAGGGGGTATCGACCTTTCCGTAGGCTTCGTCATGGGACTGAGTGCAGTTGTTTTGGCTACAGTTGTTCAGAGTTTCTCTGGAGAAGCCCATGGTTTGGCTTTAGCCATTGGGATTCTAATTACTTTTCTAGTCTGCCTCATCCCAGGATTGATTAATGGGTTGTTAGTCACCAAATTGAAAGTTCCACCCTTCATTGGGACATTGGGAATGTATGGAGTCGCTAGGGGTTCAGGTTTTATCATTGCCGATGGTATGACAGTTCCAGTAGACAATGACTGGCTTTATAAACTAGGAACTGGAAAAATTCTTGGTATACCTATTGTAGTGCTGATTGTCATTGTAGTGGTGATTATTTTTCACTTCATCCTTTCTCAAACCAAATTTGGGCAATATACCTATGCCATAGGGGGTAACAGAGAGGCCGCAATTAGATCAGGAATCAATGTTGATCGTCATATTATACTTATTTTCGTACTTTCCTCCTTTTGTGCTTTCTTAGCAGGCCTAGTTTACACAGCTAGATTCTCTGCTGGGGCTGCTCAGGCAGGTGAGCCTATGCTTCTTGATTCCATTGCTGCGGTATTTATTGGTGGGGCCAGTTTCTACGGAGGATCTGGGAAAATTATTGGAACTGTAGTAGGTGCTCTCGTGATCGCAGTTATTCAGTTTGGACTTGTTTTTGTGGATGTCGATTCCTTCTGGCAGTTCCTTGCAGTTGGCCTGGTAATTATTGTTGCTGTACTCATTGACCAATCAAAAACACAAATAACTGGCGTTGCAAATGAGTGAGAACTTACTTGAAGTAAATTCAATTACCAAACATTTTGGTGGTGTGACAGCACTTTCTGAAGTGTCTATTTGTCTAAAACGTGGAGAGGTTTTAGCTCTTGCTGGTGATAATGGAGCAGGAAAATCAACTCTTATAAAGATCATCTCAGGGGTATACCATCAAGATGATGGAGAAATGAGCTACAATGGTAATAATCTTAAAATTAGTAACCCCAAATACGCGAGAAATTTAGGAATCGAAACTATCTACCAAGATTTAGCATTAGCTGATAACCTAAATGTTGGAGCAAACATTTTCTTAGGACGAGAACCTCTATTGAATTTATTTGGTCCAGTTAATATTCTCGACCGGGAAAAGATGCTGTCAGAATCCAGACAGATATTGGAGTCACTAGATATTGAAATACCTGAAATTTCTCTCCATCAACCAGTACTCAGACTTTCAGGTGGACAGAGGCAAGCAATTGCCATCTGCCGGGCAATATACTGGAAAGCTGAGTTACTAATCATGGACGAACCTACGGCAGCACTCGGAGTGCCAGAACAACGTAAAGTAATGCAGCTGATTAGTAGACTTAGAAAACAGAATATTGCCATTATTTTAATATCACATAATCTCAACGACATCTTCGAGATTGCTGACAGGATTGCGATTCTAAGACAGGGAAGATTGGTAGGTGATCACATGATTAGTGGAATTAATAGAGAAGAAGTTGTGAGACTTATGGTGCAGGGTAATATGACATGAATTAGAATAGTATTAATTTATTGACATGTATTTTAGCCAATACACTTATTGATTATTAGGTGACAACTTATTTTTCCCATAATTAAGCAATTCTTTCCCTCTCTCCAGAGTAAATAATCATAAATTTCAAGAACTTAAATTCGTGCCTGACGAGATTCCATAATAGTGGCTGAACGTTAGGATAATAAATTCAAGAAGTATTATTAACTTCACGTTGGTCATTTTAAATACCCTGAAAGCATCATTAGAATCAGAAGTTGTTTGAATGTTCTTTTTTGAAAGAATAACATCTGTCCTGAATTTATTTTCTTGTTACCTTTGATAATTTAAATAGTGGTGATAGCTTAATATGATTAAAAAAACAAAAAAGTAGTAAAGCAACATATATCTTCCTGAAAAAATTATTTTGATCTGAAAATAATTTGAATAAACAACTTATTGAAAATATTCTAAGTAAAGCTAAAACAGCTAAAATTACTGTTATTGGTGATTTTTGTCTGGATGTCTACTGGTTTTTAAACGAGATTGCCTCAGAAAAATCCCTAGAGACAGGGTTATCTACTTGGCCAATTGATCTACAAGAATACAGTCTCGGAGGAGCAGGCAATATTGTTAATAATTTACATGCTTTAGGTTGTAAAGATTTGCTAGCTTTCGGAGTCATAGGCAATGATCTATGGGGAGAGAAATTAATGCAAAAATTAAATGAACTCAATGTCAATTCTGAAGGAATGATAATACAAGAACAGTGCTGGGATACTCCATCTTATGTGAAGCCTTATAAAGATAAGAATGAGCTTAATAGGATTGACTTTGGCAATTTCAACAAACTGGATACAGAGACATTGAATTGTTTGCTATCACTCCTGGAAAATAATTTACAAAATCAAGATATTGTTATAATTAGTCAGCAAATTGCAGGAAGTCTTTTTGTGGATGAATTTATAGAAAAGCTGTTAATATTGATCAACAAATTTTGTGATACACTTTTTATAGTTGATAGTCGTCATAATAGCGACGATTTTCCAAGTGCAATACTTAAATTAAATGACTTCACTGCTGAGAGTATGGTCGACAATACCACCCCTAAAGGCGCTGGCGTCACCAGGGAAAATGTAATCAAGACAGCAAAAACACTTTACAAAAAGTTAAAAAATACAATCTTTATTACTCGTGGAATAAATGGTTGTATTCTTGTGGATGATGGAGTAATTAAAGAAATCCCAAGCATAAAGATAACTGGAAAAATTGACACAGTGGGTGCTGGAGATAGTATGTTGGCGGGGATATGCATAGGATTAGTAAGCGGACAAGATGCTTATAATAGTGCCTGTCTAGGAAACCTTGCCGCAGCAGTTTCGATACAAAAGTTATATCAGACAGGCACTGTATCTCCTGAAGAATTACTCATGATGGCAAGTTAGCCATACTTTTTTTACCCCAGAGTCATTAAAATAAAAACGAAAGTAGTAGATGTTATCCATATTAAGCTTCAAGCTAAGATGAGCCAAATCTCATGACATTATTTGTGTGGCACATTATTTTGAAACAAACATTAAATTGAGTTGTGATAAGTATCAATTTAGTCTTTAATCTGTTTTAGTTTACACTTTTATGAATCATTATCATTTGGAGGACAGGCTTTCAGTAACTTTTCCTGTAGAGGCCTAATCTGTTTCCAAGCATCAGAATAAACATCATCATAAAACTTTTGATAGTGTTCCACCCATTCAGACTGTGGAAGTATCTCATAAGTATTGAATCGCAGTCCATTAATGGCCTCCTGAAGATTAGTGAATATTCCTGCTCCAATTCCTCCAAGAATGGCTGCTCCAAGACTGACAGTTTCTGGCATATCCATTTTAGTTAAAGCACGGTTTAAAACTGAGGCCTTGATCTTCATCAGCAGATCGTTCCGGCTTTCTCCACCAAAACAATGGATATTTTCAATTTCTGGTGCTTTCTTAAGTTGACTTATTCCTTCCACAATCATCTTTACATCAAAGGCCATACCTTCAAGCATGGAACGATAGAGCACAGTATGGTCAGTGTCAGTACCCAATCCAATAAAAGATCCTCTTGATATTTCGGCAGGATTTGGTGGTGATCCAACACGCATTTGCGGCAGGAAAAGAACACCGTTTGCACCTGGGGGAAGTCCCCATGCGTCTTTGATGAGTTCTTCATGAGAATAGCGTTGCTTTGTAAGTCTGTGAAACCACTGGACAGCACCTCCAGAAGTGAAAAGCCCGCCAAGATGATAATAATAGGGACGATCTGCTACAATAACTCCCTGTACATAACCATGGGAACCGACCGCTTTGTCATAAATAGGTTTGTCCAAGAACAATGTCACTGCTTCAGCAGTACCCATGGAATTTATAAGTGTTCCTTGATTTGTTGCACCAGCGATCAGTGCGCCAACTAAGTGGTCATGTCCTCCAGATGAAACTTTGCAGTCTGATGAAAGACCAGTGATATTTGCAGTTTCAGGAAGTACATTGCCTAGAAAAGTTCCTGATGGAACTAATGTCTGATACCAATTACAAGGAATTCCAACTTCCTTTAATAGTTCATTCTCATACTCTAGATTTTGAATGTTCAGTGCAAAAGTTCGTGAAGCGAGGCTATAATCGGTAGCTGGGACTCCGCAGAGTTTCCAAGCTATAAAATCAGCAGTATTTAACCAACGCACAGTCTTTCTGAAAGCTTCAGGAGCATTTTCACGGATCCACAGTTGTTTGCAGAGTCCAAAAATAGGGTTTATGTTGAGCCCTGTTATTCTGTAAAGCCTTTCTTCACCAATATGTTGCTTGAGCCAATTCGCTTGAGGTAGTGTTCTGCAATCATACCAAGCAATTATTGGATATACTGCATCTCCCACTGCGTCTATTGGAACTCCTGCCTCTGCAACACTAGCAACTGCAACAGAACGTATCCGTTCAGGTTTATCCACCAATGCTACAACTGACCGGATGGCATTGAGACAGGATTTAAAAAGATCTTCTGACTCGGTTGAGGCCCAACCAGGCCTAGAACATTTGACTGTAGGATCATCACTTGCCTCTGCCACCAATGTCCCATCCAATTCAAACAGTAGTGCTCTTACACGACTTGTTCCAGCATCAATACCCATCATCAAGGGCGAGTTAGTAGAAGGCATCAATTGATTTAATTGGTTAATAATTTGTAGATTTTAGTTTGAAATAATCCAATATATAAATTATTCTAAGTATGCAATTGATTATATTGCCTCTAAATATTTATTGTCTAATTAAAGTAATGTACTTGTTTAGTATAAATTATAGGAGTCCCTTCCCTGATTCATACCTAAATGACAGAATTAAGTGTCGTCATAATTATCCACAAAGTAGTCTGATTTAAGCAAAACTTCAAGAACATTAAATTATTTAGACTTTAATAACAAAATTATTGAATTACTATAAATTTAAAATTAGCTCAAGGGAAGATATATAATGGAAAAAACGCTAGACACCAAACTTGAAAAAATACGACGAGGTCAATACAAACCTGCTGATTTTATCATTGCTGATGCAAAGGATGCAGATATGGGAGGTGGTATTTTTTGTACAGGACCTCAGCTTGAAGATGCTTCCCGCCCCAGGTCTTACCCAGAATACTTGCAGGCGATGCGTGAAATGGTCTCAAGTGGTCTAGTGGATTTGATGCTGATGTCTGCTTCAGGTGCAGAAAGTTTGATAGAAGAAGGTATTTTCGAAAATTCTCCTGTATCTCCTGCAGTTCGATACAACGACACTACAGATATCTGGGGGCTTCGTCATTCGCTATATCAGCAATATCCAGCTCGAAATTTTAGAACTCTTCACCTAGACAGGCTAATTCCACTGGTAGATTTAGGGCTTTATTCCGTCACTTTTTCAAATGATATTGAAAAAGATATAGAATCCCTTGAGGGTTTAAGAAGCTTCCTAAGTGAGCTATCCGGTACTGGAATGCGCTACTTCCTGGAGGTGTTCAATCCGCAGGTTGACATTGGTATTTCTGAAGACAAACTCCCAGAATATATAAATGACTGTATCGTTCGCTGCCTTGCAGGTCTGACAAGGCAAGACAGCCCTCTATTTCTCAAAATACCTTTCAATGGGCCAAGGGCGATGGAGGAGTTGTGTTCCTACCACCCGGGGGAACTGATTATAGGAGTACTTGGAGGAGGTAAAGGAACAATTAGGGACACTTTTGAACTGGTTCGGCAGAGTGAAAAATACGGTGCCAGAGTAGCCCTCTTTGGCAGGAAAATCAATTTAGCTGAGTCTCCAGTCACACTAGTCAGCCTGATGCGCTCGGTTATTGAAGGTGAATTGAGTTCTCTCAATGCAGTCAAAGAATACCACTCATCTCTCTCTAAGGAAGGGATAACTCCTAAACTATCATTTGAAAAGGATCAAATAGTCACAGAAAAAGTACTCCTTGAAGATCTTTAAAACATTAACAAGATTTAAATTATTTTATAACATAATATTTTGTTAGTTTTCTATTGGAAATACTGAATTACCATTAACAAATTTGAGGAGATATTGATTATGGAATTGACAAAAATAGAAGTAAAAAAATGGCAAAAAGTAGCCATCGAATATCTTGATAAAGCAGGTATTGCATTGACTACTGAAGAACAAGATACAATTGAAATTAATGATCTAGGTCTTGGTGAATACGAGCAAACTGGGGTTGCTTTGGTTGTTTATTTTAATGATGAAAAATATTGTGCTAAAGAGTTGGTTCTAATGCCAAGGCAGACATGCCCCCAGCACTTTCACCCGCCAATTCCAGAGTTTGATTATATTGGGAAACAGGAAACTTTCCGATGTAGATGGGGTGTCGTCTATCTTTATGTTAAAGGAGAAACAACAAAGAAACCAAAAGCAAAACCACCAGAACACCGCAAAGAGCATTACACCGTATGGCACGAAATTGTTCTCAAACCTGGAGACCAATTTACGATTCCACCTTTAACCTGGCATTGGTTTCAAGGAGGTCCTCAGGGTGCGGTAGTAAGTGAATTCAGCACACGTAGCGTTGATGCGAAGGATTTGTTCACTGATCCTGAAATTCAACGAATACCTTGAATCATTAAATAGGATTACTGATTTTGCCCATGATTTAATCTTCAGAGGGTACTTGTACCTTGACATGCTAAATGCAATAAAATTTTTGTCTTTTAAATAATTTGTTTAGACTAGTAATTCATTTAAGATTATCAAAATGATGATAGCGAATGCGAATGATTCTTGGTAGCTTTAATAAGAAGCTTACCTCTTGATGAGATCAGACGTTTTGCGTGTGTGGTAGCTAGGTACCTGTAATGTGTAAATTACATATTCCACAAGTTTGGTACAATCGTTGTTAATTACCCAATCACACATTAAATCATAATGAAAATCATTGAATGTCATCTTACCGCATTAAATCGTTTTACTATATTTTGAATGAAATTCATTCTAGTAATGAATATTTTTTGCCACCCACATGTCTTATGGAAAATAATATTTTGTAAGACAAGAATTATAAACCTGGACAATTAGTCTTTTTTTAAAATACTAATTAAGTAACTTAACTAACTTTTTTAATAGGAGAACATCACCGTGATAAAACAACAAACACTTCGTACTCGTCGACTCTTTAGAGATAATAACAGAGCATTAGTAGTTGCAATGGACCATGCAAGGGTATTTGATACCCTAACGGGATTAAAAGATTCAAATAATATAATTAAAACCGTTATTAATGCAGGTGCCGACGCGATTCTTACTCCTTACGGTTCTACCACCATAGCTGCTGAAGTGATAGGTAATGGAGGTTGCTGGCTTAGTGTTGATGTGACTCCAGAAACGGTCGTTCCTATTGTAGAAATGGCCATTAGACTAGGAGTAGATGGAATTAAAGTAGAAGCATATCCTTGGTGTACTAAGGAAGATGATTACTTCAAACGTTTTTCCGGGACAGAATCTGTGCTGAATACAGTATGCTTAGCGGGAGAATGCCAAAAGTGGGGACTGCCGTTGATGGTAGAAAGTATTCCAGGAGGATGGCCTAAAGCCGATATGAGAACTCCTGAAAAAGTTGCAGCTGCGGCGCGAGTAGCCAGTGAAACTGGTGCTGATTATGTAAAAACATTTTACACAGGTGATAAAAGGAGCTTCAAAGAAGTGCTGGATAATTGCTCTGTTCCTGTTTTGATCCTAGGTGGACCAAAAATTGATACTGACTTGGCAATTCTGGAAATGGTTCATGATGCTATGGATGTAGGGGCAGCAGGGATTACCATGGGACGAAACATCTGGGGGCATTCTAACATAGAGGGGATAACTTCTGCGTTGGCAGAGATTATTCATAATGACGCCAGCGTTGAAAGCGCGTACAGGTTAATTCAATAATTTGTTGTACCCGAGTAGTTCAACATATATGAACTCGATCATGTCAATAACGTATAAGTCAAACACAAAAAAGTTTAAACCCTATCAACTGCATTGAGTAACCATTACTAATTCTTCACAGTCAGAAACAGTCTACAATAAAATATCACTCTAATAGAATTGAAGAATAGCTGGTTTGAAAAGGAGTTTATTCGTAAGAATGGAGACTATTTTGTGGCACCTGCATCTTAACCAAGCCAGTGTAAAGCAATTCATTGCTGAGTATGTAACCTAAGTTGGACTTGTTGTGTTTTCATAAGAGCAACAACGAAATTACTGTTTTCCCACAGAAAATAATAATTTAACTAATATTATGTGATAACAATTATTAATTTTAAGCTGAAACAAATCTCTCATTCATTTACTAATCAATCTGGAGAATCAAATGATTATCATAATTAGACACATAGTGTTTAGTTCTATCTGTAGTTAAATAAGCTGGACAATAAAAACTTGCCACAGTTCCTGTTCCATTTGTTGATCCTGAAGATACAGTTCCTGCAAGCGCTGCTACTACACCAGTTGAAATGACAATTTGCCTTATAAAATGAGTACTATCTATTACTGGGTTGATCCTCAAGAAGAATTTATTGGGATATTAATGTCTCAGTCCATTATGCAATTTGAAAAACCCAAAGCAGACTTTCAAGTATTGACCTATCAATCGTTGATAAATTAGTATAAAGTTGTGCCTGTTTTGAATTGACCCAGATCAACCAATTTCTTACGAGGAAAAGCTATGAGCAAACCAATCAACAAGCCAACTCAACAGATCACCGACTGGCTAACACTCTTTGGTTCCACGCTCGAACAGGGTGATTTTACGGCGGCGGTAGGGTTGTTTTCCTCAGAGAGCTATTGGCGAGATCTGATAGCCTTTACTTGGAATATCAAAACCGCTGAGGGCCAAGCCGATATTGAGGCCATGTTGACCACGACCGTGGCGCACGCCGAGCCGAGCGGCTGGCGCATAGAGGGAGAGGCTAAGAGCAACGGAGACTTGACCGAAGCTTGGTTTACCTTTGAGACAGTGGCTGCCAGAGGTCAAGGCCATATTCGATTAAAAGCGGGGTTATGCCAGACCTTGCTGACGGCCATGCAAGAGCTAAAGGGGTTTGAGGAGAAAAAAGGGCGAAAACGAGTACTGGGAATTCAGCATGTTGCCTCCAAGAATCGAAAAAACTGGCTTACCTTGCGCCAACAGGAAGAGTCGGAACTGGGCTATAACCAACAGCCGTATTGTGTCATCATTGGAGGTGGGCAGGGCGGTATCGCTCTGGCGGCTCGCCTGCGACGATTGGCTGTGCCGACAATTATCGTTGAAAAAAACGAACGGGCGGGTGATTCCTGGCGCAATCGTTATGATTCGCTCTGTCTACATGATCAAGTGTGGCAAAACGATCTCCCTTACCTGCCATATCCTGACGACTGGCCCGTTTTCATCCCTAAAGACAAAATGGGCGATTGGTTGGAGGTGTACACCAAAATCATGGAGTTGAATTTTTGGTCCTCAACCGAATGTAAAGGGGCCAGCTACAATGGCGAAACAGGGACATGGCAGGTCACAGTCCAGCGTAAGGGCGAAATAGTTGTGCTGCAACCAAAGCAGTTAGTGCTGGCTACGGGCATGTCCGGCATGCCCAAAATGCCTGATATTCCGGGAGCAGATACATTTAAGGGCACGCTGATCCACTCCAGTCGCTATACCACAGGGCGGGAATTTAAGAGGAAACAATGTGTCGTATTAGGCTCCAACAACTCTGCCCACGATATCTGTGCTGATCTCTGGGAGAATGATGCCGATGTAACCATGTTGCAGCGTTCGTCCACGCTCGTCGCTCGATCAGAGACCCTTTTCCTCGGAAGCAGTTATTCTGAGGACTCGCTGGAAGCGGGTCTTAGCATGGAGCAGGTGGACATGATAGCCGCCACAACCCCTTATGGATTGATGCACATTTCTGAGCAACAGAGTTCTCAGTCCATGCAGAAACAAGATGCAGATTTTTACAGACGCCTCACCGAGGCCGGGTTTCTGCTCGATTTTGGCGACGATGCTTCCGGCCTGTACATGAAATACGTGCGTCGCGGTTCTGGATACTACATTGACGTAGGGGCCTCTGACTTGATCATTCAAGGCGAGATCAAGCTGAGAAGCAGGGTCAGTGTCGCTCGCATCACCGCAGATAGCGTCATTTTGACGGACGGGAGTGAATTGCCTGCAGATTTAATCGTTTGTGCCACAGGCTATGGGTCGATGAATGGCTGGGCTGGTCGCTTGATATCGCAGGACGTGGCCGATAAAGTTGGCCAATGTTGGGGCTTAGGTTCAAAGACCAAATACGATCCCGGCCCTTGGGAGGGCGAACTACGCAATATGTGGAAGCCAACCCAACAGCCAGGTTTGTGGTTTCACGGTGGAAATCTCCAGCAATCGCGCTTCTATTCGCAACATTTATCCTTGCAAATCAAAGCTCGTATGGCAGGAATTTCAACGCCAGTATATGGCATGGAGAAGGTTCACCATTTGGGATAGAACTGGACGTGAGTCTGAGCCGTTTATGATAATTCACGCGGCAGGAAAGGAGAACAAGAGCATCGAGTGGTTCTGTACAACATTACAGCGTCTACTGCCACTGGTATCCTTAACGGTCTCCTACTAAGCGATATAATGTCGCTCACTTCATGACTGAGCTAATTTAGAATCAGAGCTTTGGAATTCATGGAAGTTGAAGATGCCTGTCATTATGAACTCCTCTTGAAGAGGAAGGACTGAGTATAGGCAAGGTCTGAAAGAATCGATGAAGGTGTGTGGGTCCTAAAACGGGCATCAAGCTTTATATATATCGTCTCATTAACCTACACGGAGATGAAATACGTTTTTAACGAAAGATAACAAATACAACCATTCCAAATGAAAGACTAAGAACATGAGTGAAGATTTAGGCCTGAGCAGTCACCCCCTCTCGGATCTCTTTCCGCAACCCGAAAGTATTGAGGAATGGATTTCCTACTGTTTGTCCGAGGACCAACTGCTTGATTTCCAGGAAAATGGATTCATCCATGACATCAAGGTCCTCAATCATGATCAGATTGAGGTACTTCAGAGAGAGTTGAGCGAGATGTTTGTTCCAGAGCATGAAGGAAGGGAGTTTTTTTATGAATACCATTCCAATGAATCAACCATACCTGAAACAGTTCTTTTTCATGCATTGGGAGCATGGAGAGTCAGGAAAGCTTTTCACGACATACTGTGGAATCCAGCGTTCGTGATGCCGGCCTATCAATTACTCGGGAATGGATTCCGTTTTTTCCATGATCAAATTTTTTGCAAACCTGCCAATCATGGAAGCGTGGTTTCCTGGCACCAGGATTTTTCTTATTGGACATGGACCCAACCCATGCATCACCTCACCTGCTGGATTGGCCTCGATGATTCCAATGAGGAGAATGGATGCGTACATTATGTCCCAGGAAGCCATCGTTGGGGGCTGATCGACAAACTTGACCTTGCTGGTGAAATGGATGCCGTACGATCTTTGTTGACGTCAGATCAGATTCGTGATTTTGAAAGAAAAGTCCCGATTGTCATGAAGGAAGGTTATGCAAGTTTCCATCATCCTGTTTTGATGCATGGATCATTTGAAAACCGATCTCCTGTTCAAAGAAGAGCCACTGTGATCAATGTCTTCGGCGATGGAGTGATATCCAATCTGGATTTCGTTAGTGTAAATTCTCCAGGTACCAAAAACTATCCTCCCATTCCAATCGGCAACAAAATGGAGGGAACTTATTACCCATTGTTATTCAATCCTGAAGAAATTTCTCAAGAACTCTTGTTGAACATACCAACGTTAAAAAATATTAAATAAATCAAGACTTTTTAAGTTAAATTATTATCAACCTAACAGCAACGTATAATAAATATAACAAAGAGTCGGGGGCCACAAAACAAGCATCAAGAACTAAAAATAATATCCATTCAATCTATACATGGGAGATTTCGGTTTGTTAACTTACTTTTTGTATGAATGGAAGCATCGTATGTCAATTTCATAACCGTCCTTTTTCTCGACTACCTCCCTTGACATCTTGACTGTTATTAATAAAATATGTATATAATTTGATAATAACCGTATAACTTACTAACATTATTTCGAGAAAGGAAATTATTATGTCTCTTTTTTTCTTAGAAGCTTACGAGAAGGTTTATAAATCAAAAGTTATAGAATATGAGAAGATGTCAAATTTAACTGACGAGAAGGTTAGAGAGACTGAACATGGGATGCTACTTCACGCACAAACTAAGATTTCAGAAAATGAGTTTGAAGTAACATACAGATGGATGGAAGTCTTTGAAAATTATGAAGCATTTGAGTTTCATTTGAAAAATCCATTTGTTGAAAAACATATTAAAAGATTTACTGAAAACAAAATATTATCCGGTCCGGTGGAGGTAAAAATACATTGTGACTGGTCAGAAAAGAAAAAAAGAGAGGTCTTAAAAATTCCTGGTCTTAAACTAAGTTTTATACCTTTGGTTAATGGTTATTTTCGTTAATATTTAATATCTTAAATAGTTTTTATCACAATGGAAATTAAAAAATGGCGATTAAGCTTTCTTAGATAAATTTAACACTATGTAAAATGATAATATCGTGGCGGTGGAAGGATTTTAACCTTTGACCTTACGGTTATGATCCCGCACGGTTTTAATAATAAGAGTCACTTAGTCTATAGGTGAACCAAAAATTGATACTGACTTGGCAATTCTGGAAATTGTTCATGCGTGTCGTTTTCACAGTCATGCGGCAACTGCTGCTGCACACAGCCTGCCGAACCAGTAGGATCGTAGGAAGCAAAGATATCTTTTCAAAATCTACTTTGAAGCACACAATGCCCCGCGTAACATGATTTATTTGACTTCAGGAATATCAAAAAATGTTGAAACTAAACTCCCAATTGTGCGCTCAATCCTCCATCAATTAAATAATCAGCACCCACACAAAACCCCCCTTTTTCGCCGACCAGAAAACAAATCAAAGCGGCTACTTCATCAGGTGAACCGACACGTCCGATGGGGTGGGATTGACCAAATTCACCGATCATGTCTTCTACGGACTTGTCTTCACTCGCAAGTTGCTGTGCACTGTATTCAAGGAGAGGAGTTCGTATGGAACCAGGGCTGATTGAATTCACACGAATATTATCCTTTGCACAATCTACTGCCATCGCGCGGGTCAGGCTTTGTTGAGCTCCCTTTGATGTTGCATAAGCAAGCACATTATTTTGGTTGGAGTGCCCTTGAACAGAAGAAACATGAATGATGGAACCACCACCTCTTTTTTTCATGTGAGGATAAACATAGTGTCCTGTTAGGAAGCAGGATCTCAGATTAATATTCATCACCCGATCCCAATCAGCTGTTTCTGTGCTTTCTATATTGCCAAAAGTCTGAATCCCAGCTGAATTAATCAATATATCGATTCCTCCGCTTTGACTAGCTATCGAATCAATCCACAATTTTACTTGAGCTTCATATGAAATATCAACCTTGTGGACAGTGATTGGCAATTTTACAGCAGCGGTTTTGGCCTCGGCGTTGTGCCCTTCGTCGATTCCAGCTATATGGACCTGAGCGCCTTCTTTTGCCAATGCAATGGCAGTGGACAGTGCGATTCCACTGGATCCTGTAATGATGGCAGTTTTATTTTCAAAATTCATTTTAGCTCCTTAAAATTGTTTTTAGAATGAACGGGTTATTTCACTCCAATAATTATAATAAATACTAGCCACAGACCGTATTTCAGAATGGTCTGTCTCAAATTGATAAAAGTCTCATTCTCAACCACAATCTAGTTTGGCTTTGTGAGATTGGTTTTTCAATAATTAACTGTATAATATTTAAAATGCAAGTATTTGTTGAATCAGAATGCTCGTAATTTATTGAGCAGATAAACAATGCTATTAGTTAATTGATTGATTATATTTTGGAAATAATAAAAATATATATTTATTGATAAGTCTTATAGTTTCGTTTATATTTATTTGCCCCAACAAAATAATAAACGACTGGAATGACTTTGAGTAAATTAGAAAAAAAGAAATTCATTTTAAAAAAGACCCATGTAAAACTTGAAAAAGACAATGCCGTGGATGAGTTTGTCCAACAATTAAGGACTTATATCATTCAGCATGATTTTCAATTAGGAGCGACTTTACCCTCTGAACTGGAAATTGCAGAAAAATTTTCATATGCACGAAACACGGCTCGTGAAGCATTGGGAGTTTTAAAAGCTTATGGTGTGGTGCAAATTAAAAGTAAAGTGGGTGCTGTTTTAGTGAATCGACATTTTGATGCGGCAATGAATCTCTTCTCTTTTAAAAATCCTGGAAGATTCTTTCAAAGACATTCAAAGATTCCGCAAACTGATCGCGATTGGAATATATGACGAAGTGATCAAGATAATAACGCTAGAAAAAATCGAGGAATTAATGCAGATCAACGCAAAAATGTATTTCTCTGGAGACGTCGAAGAGATTTAAAAATTAGATTTTCAATTTCATAAAGAGTTGCTCCTCATTTCAGAAAATTACACCATTAAGGGAGTCTATGGAATGATATAACCTATAATTAAAAAATTTATGGAAGTAGGAAAGAAAGGGTGTGGAAGAGAACTCCCTTTTCGTGAACATGGAAACATCATTGATGCCTTAGAATCTCAAGATCGTATTGCCTATGCTTTTTTTACTTCCAATCATCTGGACAGAGGGTTGGAAGTTATCAATGAAAATTTGTCAAATGATGAAGTAGACCTTTGATACAGTCGTCTGATCAAGTTATGGATCAAACTAGAATCATAAAATGTAGTTTGATCTCTTTTAGAATAAAAATTATATTACAGAATTAAACTGTTAAACCATTTTAAGAAAGACACTATTATGAGCTTGGAACAAACATGGCGCTGGTATGGTCCAAATGACCCAGTCACAATAACAGATATACGACAAGCAGGAGCAACGGGGATTGTGAACGCATTACATGAGGTTGAAATAGGTAAAGTTTGGAGTGTTGAAGCAATTGAAGAACGGAAACGTTTGATTGAGTGGAACGATTCAAAGGAAGCCGCCACAAAAACGGGATTGAGATGGTCTGTTGTTGAAAGTGTGGCTCTTCATGAAGACATTAAAACTCAGACAGGAAATTTCCAAACATACATTGAGGCGTACAAGCAAACGATTCGAAATCTTGGAAAGTGTGGGATTGACACAATTTGTTATAACTTCATGCCTGTGCTGGACTGGACGAGAACCAATCTTGAATATGTGGTTGAGGATGGTTCCACGGCTTTGTATTTTGACTTCAGCGTCTTGGCAGCTTTTGATCTCTTCATTCTCAAACGTCCTGGTGCAGAAGAATCTTATTCTGAAAAAGAATTAAAGATTGCAAGAGAAACATTCAACCAGATGAGTGAATCAGATATTAAAGAATTGATTGATACCATATTAAAAGGATTACCAGGTTCAGATACTGGTTATTCTCTAGACGATGTTCAGGCAGCTCTAGATCTCTATAAAAACATTGATTCAGAACAGTTGAAAAAAAACTTAGCCTATTTTTTAGTAGAAATCATTCCTGTTGCTGAAGAAGCAGGAATTCGGATGGCCATTCATCCTGATGATCCTCCACGACCTTTATTAGGACTTCCAAGAATCATCAGCACAGAAAAGGATCTTTCAGATTTTTTAAACATGGTGGACTCTCCAAGTAATGGATTCACCATGTGTACTGGTTCATACGGAGCAAATCCTGACAATGATTTGGTAGGAATGATTGAACGGTATGGGCATAGACTTAGTTTCACTCACTTGAGGAGTACAAAATCCATTGAAGGGAAAGATTGGTGTTTTTATGAAGCCGATCATTTAGCTGGAGATGCGGACATGTATGGAATTGTGAGAGCCTTGGTGATGGAACAAAGAAAAAGAGTGGTTCAAGGACGTACAGATCATCAAATTCCAATGAGACCTGACCATGGGCATCGAATGTTGGATGACCTTAAAAAGGAAGCCAATCCTGGATATTCCTGCATCGGACGTTTACGAGGACTTGCAGAACTTAGAGGTTTGGAAATGGGAATAGAAAGAAGTCTGTAAGTTTTTACCAGACACCATTTAGGAAATGTCCATTATCAATAAGGAGAAGAAAAAATGAAAGTGAGTCCTGTAATTTGTGTTGTTCCCACTGGAGATATTTGTGGCGAAGCCGCCACTTGGTCTGCAAGCGGAAACTCTGTTTATTGGGTTGATATCAATCGATTTCTCATCCATTGTTTGAATTTAGAAGATAAATCAGTTCGTAGTTTCCATTTTGATGAAGCTGTGGTGGCTCTTTCATTAACCGATGTGGAAGGACAATTTTTAGTTGCATTGGGATCAAAATTGATTTTATGGAACAGTGCCACCGATGCCAGGCAAGGTCTAGATGTGACTTTGCCTGGCAATCTTGAAGTTAGATTCAATGATGGACGCAGCGATCCTCTTGGGAATTTTTGGATAGGAAGCATGTCCAATAATGTCGGTACAAATGGTGAAAGTGTCGATATTGTCCCAGGATTAGGAAAGCTTTATCGTTACCGTTATGGAGGAAAACTGGAGGAGATTGAAGATGGGATCGGAGTCTCAAACACCCTCTGCTGGAATGTTGAAAAAACGATTTTCTATTTTGGGGATACGCTTAAAAATGAAATCAGAGCCTATGATTATGATTCCAAAACAGGTAGCATTTCTAATGGGCGTCCTTTTTTCACCGGATTTGAGCGTGGTTTACCTGACGGATCCACCATTGACATAGATGGATATCTTTGGAATTGTCGATATGGTGGAGCTTGTGTTGTAAGAGTTGCTCCAAATAGTGAGATTGACTGTGTGATAGAAATGCCAGTCAAAAATATTACCACCTGTGCCTTTGGTGGAGCGGATGCTTCTACACTTTTTGTGACCACTGCAAGTGCCCAAAAAGATGAAATGGATCGACTTGCAGGAAGTCTATTCTCGATTCAAACGGAGACCGCAGGACTGCCAGAAAACAAATTCATAACAGCCTTCTAAAACGAAGTGAAACAAAGTATTTTCATGGTGTTTTTGTTTAAAATAGTGTGCGAAACAATCCTATTCCGAACCTAAAAGAAGGTCTATCCAAAAAGGTTAATTAAGAAAGGTAGATCGCTATTAGTGTAATTGTCGAGAATAAAGTTAGGTTGTAGATGATTGTTTGACTCTGTGAAGAATTAGTGGTGGTTACTCACAGGAGGTGTTGAGGGTATTTTGTCACTCTTAAATGGAATTTTGTATGGTTTGAATAGCGAGTAGTATGGTTTAAATTTGTTTACTTTTAACTAGTGCAGATATACAATAATAACTGAAAACATTTGCATTCATACTGGCAATTTAAATGAAGCGCGGACCAAAGCCACGAAAGATAAATCAGGACCTCCTGGAGAAGATTGAGCACCATGCTGCAAGAGGTTTGAGCCAGAAGCAAATTTGTGATACTCTAGGCTTCTCTGAGACTTGGTGGCATGCAAAGAAAGCAGAATATTCGGAATTAGGTGAGTCATATAAAAAAGGTTCTGCTTCAGGGCTGGCAGATGTTACGAATGCTCTCTATGAAAATGCGATGAATGGTAATCCTGTTTCGCAAATATTCTTCTTAAAAAATAGAGATCCCAACCGCTGGAACGATGTAAAAAGCATAAATCATCTGCAGTTAAATGTCAGCAAAATGACTGATTCTCAATTACTACAGGAATTAAAATCTGACCCAGTTCTCTCCAAATCTCTGCTTCACATTATCCCGCATAAGGAACTAACTTTTTGAAGTGCCAATTTCCTATAATCCTTTGTTAACACTACTCTTGAATTGTATGATGCGACATGACATTAATTATAATAAACACAGTTTTGAGTTAAGAAGTTAGGAAGTTAGGAAGTTTCTTAAAGTATCATTTTTTTAAAACCAAAGAATCTATTATGGAAAAGTTTATGTATTTAGCTAACTTCCTAACCTAGTTAACCCAACTCTCACTTTGTTCTGCCTCCACCCCCAATCCTTGTACAAAGTATTTGTTCTGACTTCCAGCTTCAACTTCAAAACCTCGTTCCCGGAGTAGCTTTATCATCCCACGACTGCTTCGAATTTGATCAATTTCATGGTTTTCTTTGGCCCAATCCTTAAACAATTGGAACAATTTTGTCGTGTGGATCTTAAACTCAGGCTTGATGATGCAGATTTCATTAATAAAGATTTCCAGAGTATCGGATTCGGATTTGTACTCAGAAGTGGCTTGCCTTACTGCTTCAGGGAGAACCAGCCCGTTTGACTGATAATCCTTCCAGCCCTCCAAGGCCCATTCCAAAATACCTGAATTTTCTCTCCTGAATTCCTCCCAAAGTTCCTCCTGCGGTCTTATTTGATCATCTGGAATTTTAATGGTGAAGGGCACCAAATAAATCCTTCTCCAAATTCCATGATCCATCCCTGAAATCACAGGTTTGTGGTTCCCATACATCCAAAGGGTGTGTGTTGGATCAAAACTGAACGGTTTCTCGTAAGGATTTCGTGCATGAATCTGGTCCCCACCGGTGAGGTTTTTAACTAGAGATTCATTTAGTTTGCGTCCCTCAGGCACCTCATCTGAAACCACTATTCTGGCACCCTTAACACGAGCCAGTTCATAATGTTCCGAAGAAGATTGAAAATTCTTTGCAAGCAATGTTTCAACCTGAATTCCCTGATAGTAATCACCTAGCACCTGTCTTAAAACTCCAAAGAAGGTGCTCTTGCCGTTTGCTCCAGAACCGTAGCAAAAAATCAGTGCCTGAAGGTCACTGAGACCAGATAAAGAATAACCAACAGCTTGCCTTACAAACCGAATCAATTCTTGATCACCACTGAAAATGGTGTTCACAAAATCAATCCAGTGCTCAGCTGTCGTACCTTTCTCAAAGGCTACCTTAGACTGCTTCAGGCAGAGATGTTCATGGGAATGCACTTCCAGCTTGTGTGCATTCAGATCATAAATCCCATTGGCCAGGTTCAACTTCATGGGATCACTATCAAACTTCCAGGTTGAAGTTGGCAACCATGACTCTGCCATCTTAAGGACATTGCTTATTCGATTTCTATTGTTCAGCATTCTAACCCTTTCCCTGATATCGTCTCTAATTCGCTCAAGGCACCTAATTCTCTCCTTATTGGTTTCTTTCTTTTTAGCTATCAGTAGAGTGATCTCTTGGTCAATTTCTAAGGAAGCATCCAGGTAAACCCTTGTGAGTCCTTCAACTGCAATTCTCAGTGTTTGTTTTTCCTGATCCTGGTTCCAGACACCGTTTTCATACCTCAGCCAGCACTGGGCAATGTGATCGTATAGAAATTCCTGATTAAACAGGGTTGATAGTAGTTCTGCGTCTCCACGCTCCTGTTTGTATAGAAAATCCCGAATTTCATTAATACCTGAAGGGACCGATGGGGTATAAACCTCACTGCATGATTCGATGGCCTTACTGATCGTTTCCTGTCCATAGGTTCTTCCATCACTGAAATGCTTTTCATCCCACTTTAACCTGAAGAGGCTGGATTGACGGAAGATCGAGTCAATCAACTTAAAATTCCGGCCTGTCCAGAATGAAAGAATCGAACATAATGCTAGGTCCGCCTCACTGGAAGATGCATAACCCGCAGTATTTCCCTCGTAAAGCCTTTCGAACTTTTCTTTTTGCTTACTGGAAAGGATTCGCTGAATGATTTCATCTCCCTTAAGTTTTAAAACATCCAATGCTGGTTCCGTTTGAATCATCCCAGTCAGATCGGCTGTTGGCACTTCCTTAATCTGTGTTGAATTCTCTACTTCTGGTCCTGCTATAAACTTCTGGTGGAACCAGTCAATCACTTCTTGATCCCTGTTAATTTCTTTAGGAGTCCCAGCAATATGATTCCCAGTTACTGTCAAATGCCTTGCATCGCCATAACACTCGATAGGACCCCGTCTTCTCCCCTTTTCTGGCAGCTTACCATAGAGAAAAATTCTGATTCCCTCTCCGCTGGGACTTATTTCAGAATAGCTGCAGACTCCATCAACAATCTCTTGTGTCTCCTCTGAAAATTTTCCATCCACAATACAGTGATCAAGGTCTAAACCAACAAGTCCTGAGTCAGGATGTACCACTACACTAATTCCATTGCTCCTGTACCTTCCTGATTGATGGGCACCGAGAGCAGTTTCATAATCTGTCCATTGAATGGGATCAGTAACATCACCTCTAAAACCTGTATGTGGATTAAGCGGTGGTTTTGTCTTCCGTCCATTTCTCACCTCGTAGCGCCAAAGCATGAAAGATTCTGACTTTAAATCTTCAGGAATGTTTGATGGGATGAATTTTGGCATGGTTCAGCTTGCTTTTTTGTCCTCATGTGCGGGGCACCGAGCTTCAATGCCGTTGCCAGTGGGTTTGACTTGCTCCAACTTAGAGCAAGACAAATTCCAGTTTTCATCTAGTGCGTTCATATCAAATCCATTTGGTGATCCAAACAATGTATACTGCTTAAATTCCCAGTAAATTTTCATGAAGATCAAGCATTGTACTTCCTCACTGCCTCGTCAACCTCTTTTCGAATAGAATCCTCCTCACGCTTTTTTCGCGACATTGTCTCGGTTCTGCGCAGTTCCGGACGCAAATCCGCGCGCAATCCTTCCATTGCATGGTTGTTTTGCTCAAGCAATTTGCAGAGCCGTTCAAGCAGTGGAATCAGCGTTTTCTGAGTCTTCAATGTGGTAATCCTGTAGCGGGAATCTCGTCCAGGGATTCTCCTCGATGATTTCGGCTACACGAAACTGAACCTTTTTATTGCACTTGGTTCGCCCGGTCAGAACATGAAGCATTGTAGGATAGCTCACACCAACTTGTTCCGACAACCACCGGACTGTATGCCCGTGGGCTATCAACCATTGCCGAATGCTCGCGTAAACCAATTTTTCTCTTGTGATCATTTTTCTCTTGTGATTCTTAAAGTATTTGTAATAATATATATACATTCTAGCGTATCAACGATCTAAGTGTCAATCAATAAATTTTTGGAGATTAAAGAATCATGAAGCAAGAGGATAAGGAAAGGCTCAAACGAGTCCAAAAAGTCTTTAATGAGAAGAAGGTATCCGGACGGAAGTTTGCGGGCAGCATAGGGCTACAGCCGGGTAGCGGTGCAAAACTCCTAGGAGGGATTACCAAGCTGACAAAGACACTGGCGCGGAGCATAGAGCTGGAGTATGGCTATAGGGCTAATTGGCTTTATTATGGTGAGGAACCTGAAAAAGTTGATCCTCTGGAAAAACTTGATCCGATCCAACGGATACAATTGGATATCCTAAAACAAGGTGGGGTTGCTCCGGAACTTAAGGCCGAAAGCCTCAAAATGATGGTATCAAATCAAGCTCATGGGGTATTACTTGGCATGATGATGATAAGCCTTCGTCATTCTAGAAATATTCAAGATAGTGTAGTACCTAAAAACGTTCTTGATAAATATGAAAAAAATAGAATTAAAGCTAATGAACTTTTAAATAAATTTGATATAGCATTTGAAGAAGGATGCAACAAACTAAATCCACAAGAGAAGATCGTTCTTGTTTGTGATGTATATGTAGAATTGCAACAGTTAAAATATAACTGTATACAATCTATCGGTGATGATGTTTCAAGATCAGAGGTGATGTCAATATTAAGTGGGTTAATTGGAATAATTAGACAAATCCGTGAACTCACTAAATCTGAGGATGATTATGAAAAATCTTCTAATGAAGAATTACTTGCCCCTGATAAGCCAGTTAAAGTAGTAGCTAAGGGTCGTATTAATCTCTTAAAGTTATAATAGGAAACTCGTTATTTGAGAATAAAATGATAAATAGAAAAAAAATATTATTTGATGGAGACCGTCAGTTAGTGAGAGCACGATTCTTTGAATTGAAGAAAGTAAATAAAAAACATGCTCCGATGCACAACCTCTGCACAATTGATGAGTACCATTTCCGTCCAAACGGGCGCAAACGCTCGGAACGTGAACAAAACAATCTGCTTACTCAGTTATATCATGAAAAACTCTCGGAGCTTCGGGTAAAAGAGGAGAGTGTGGCGGAGGAAACAAAAAAGCTGGCCAAGGGGCTTTACATTCGTACAGTTATGCAACAGTGGATCGACAATGATGTTTCTCCTTACACGAAATCGATTACGGCCATTGAATATATGCGAACATGTACTCTGTATCTACAAATTGTTGGAGATCACTCAATTCAAGAGTTTAGGAAAAACCACGCTAACATTTTTCAGTCTGGACTTCAAAAACGTCGTTTGAGTAATGCTGGTATTCGGAAGCATCAAACACAGCTTCAGATTTTCCTTAACTGGGCATACAGTGAGGATCATCTTGAAAAACCACTTAAGCTGAACAAAATTAAAGTATTTCATAATGGTCCTGTAATCTTTAGTCGTACTGAAGTTGAAAAGATTCAGAAATTCATTGAGAATTCTCAATTAAAAGATTCTTCACCTTACCAAGAAAGATGTATTAAAAATCACATGAGGGCTTTTTTAATAGCAAGATACGCTGTTTTGCGCTGTGGAGAGATCCTATCAATGCCTATTCGTAATATACTTCTCGATGACGGAGTTCTTAAGATAACTGAAGTTCCAGAGTTAGACTGGGTTCCAAAGACTAGGCAGGAAAGATTAGTACCTATAAGTCCGATACTCAAATATTTTCTTGAGGAAGATATTAGCCATAGGGATAAGTCTGAGCACTGGTTTCTGGATGATGGTCTTGGTAGAAGATTTTATGCAAGTAATTCCCAGCTTACTCAGGTCTTCAGAAGGTATATAAAACGCTGTGGACTTGAAAAATTTGGTCGAAAACCACTTCATGGATTACGTTCTACCGGAATTACAGCAATGTTATCAGCTGGCGGGAAGTTAGATTTTGTCTCAAGGATAGCTGGACATGCAAATATACAGACTACGTTGAATCATTATGTAAGAGCAGAAAATTTTGATCTCAGTGACACTATAAACCTTCTTTCTGAACCAAATGAAAACGGGTTTTTAGGAAGCATGTAAACCAAGGACTTAGTTCTACATTAGTTCTACAGAGGATGTAATTAACAAAATATATAATTTTATATCAGTAAGTTGAGGCTTTAAACCTACGGACTGAAAATCCGTGTGTCGGTGGTTCAATTCCACCTCTGGCCACCAACAACCGTAATACATGTTTAATTTTCAGTATTTCGTATTAACCAATTTCTCCCACTTTTTTCCGCAGTTTTAAACAGTATTTTCGTATAATCTTGGAAAATAAAAGGGGCCACTACCCTTTTATTTAAATCAAGCTTTGAAACTTTGGCACGTTATAGATCATCACCTGCTATTACTAGGATAGGAGGTGCTTTAAAGGTCGCAAAAAAGGTGCTGAAAAAGGCCAAAAATACACCGAATAAGCTGGCAACTTCTGCCTCAAAAGAGTATCATTCTAAAGGTAAAACAGGTATCCTCGCAACACTTCCTCAGAGGAACTTTAGCGATGACTACGGACACACAACTGGAGAATTGGGGCAAGGTCCCCTTAAATATACGATTGAGGGGAGGCGTCTCGATGCACCCTTCGTGGTTGGACGACAAAGCATTGGCAAAGGCGACAAGGGACTTCGAGAAGAGGAACTCTTTAAAGTCGCAGAAAAAATCGTTGACAAAGTCGAGGCCGTACCGAGACAACTCCTACCTAAAGGATCTAGTGGGACTTACTAGATCATAGCATAGTAAGAAATTTGACCTAATCCTAATCCTGAACCTAATCTTAATCCTCAGAGGTCGTTCCATGAAGACTACCCCAAAGGCGCAAAAACAGACTCAGAAGGAAATCTCCTCTTCACCAGAGAAGGAGTCCCAATCACACCAGAAGGGCTGGTGGCAGGACGACGAAGCCAAGGCGGAGTGGACAAGGGGCTTCTTGGAGGAGATATCAAAGCAGCCGCCTCTACCTTATCCAGAAGAATTAATCGTGTACCACGAACCGAATTAGGTGGAGACTCAGGTAAGTTAGACCAGCTTTGGGAATACCCCAACAGACGGATCAAAGAAAGGGTTGAGGCGATTAAAGACCCCATTGAAAGGGAGCGTCAGGCACTCGCTCATGGTGCAACAAATCATGGTTGGAGAATAAGAATTGCGGATGATCTCCCCTCCGAAGAAGTCCCCACTGTTTTAGCTCACGAAGTAGCCCACATTTTTGATGAAGTGGCTGGCCAGATTCCAACTAAGGGGATCAAAAAAGATCTGCTGAAAATTTTTAATGATTTTAATAACCCCTTGTATGGACAAGGCAAGGTACGATCCAAAGATATTTTGCCTCCGGAACACGAGTGGATGGGGGGATATTCAAAAAAGAAAGCACCTAGAGAACTTTTAGCAGAAGCAATCCGCACCTACATGGTTGACCCGAATTATATCAAGTCTGCTGCACCAAAGGCGCAAAAACAGACTCAGACGGAAATCTCCTCTTCACCAGAGAAGGAGTCCCAATCACCCCAGAAGGGATGGTGGCAGGACGAAGAAGCCATGGAGAAGTGGGGCAAGGACTTCATGGAGAGGATATCGAAGAACTCGCTAGAAGATCACATGTCTGGATTCTCCCCGTATCAAAGAAAGAGCTTCCTGGAGCAACTGGCGAATACAAGCATCAATGTCGGGCATCTGATCGGAATATAGGAGAGAGGCTCAAGTACATAGCAAAGCATGGGACTACCGCAGAGTTAGTCAAAAGAATAAAAAGGTAGCGTCTCCTTTTATTAAAAGTGTTTCAATATGTTGATTATGGTCTTCACCACAAAATTTCAGCAAAATGGATTATCCCCAAAATAAATGAGTAAAATTAAATATATTCCCAGTGAAAACCGCCAGAAGTATTTCTATTCCCTTTACAAACATCTGTTATTTTCTTAGCACTTTTTTCTTTATCAGCATCAACAATTGAAGAAAAAATTTCCCCTGTTTCTATACAACGAACTTTTCTTTTATTACCGGATGATGGAATAAAGTGTGGAATGTTTCCATTTTCATAATCATCGAGATAAGCAAACCTCTTATTTTTTGCATGTTTACGGTTACCTGTACAGACTAATGAAATATTACCTATCGATGAATTGTTTAACCTTGCTGCTTCAGTAAGGGAGCTAAAAACAGTTTTATCATCAAGACATATTATTTTACGAGGCATATTCCACTCTCCTCCATTAAATTCAACCTCTCTAGTTTTATCGAATGGTAATTTCAATCCTTTGAATCGTGCCCAATAATTTGGATCTTTTTCTGAAATTTCTTGAATAAGAGATTTTAGTTCAGAAAGCATTGGCTTTAATGTTCTTTTTAAAAATAATTCTGTGTCACCAGACCATCTCTCACCATTTCTAATTCCCATATCCTTAATACGAGTATCTTTATCATTCTTATATTTTACAAGTAAAAGGTGTTCAAGCATCAGAGCATCAATTTCATCAAGTCTAGCTTCAAAATATACTATTTTAAGATATCCTCTATAACGGACTTCCAATTTTCTATGAGTAATTCCAAGTTTGTAAGTATCAAAACCCCAAATTTTCATTTTCATTATTGCTATTGTTGTTGGCCTTGATTTAATAGTTGGATCACCTGATTTAAGCAGTCGTATTCTGTAACCGGAATAACCTTTATGTTCGTCAGAGCAAGTAGGACAACCAAGAAAACTTCTATGTAGAAAATCGGATGCATTTGCAACTTCTTGTTCACCATGTTTGTGACATATAAATTCAATGGGTTCAAAAGAACCCCTATATTTTGTTATGCTAAAATCTAATTCTGGAAATTTTTTTTCACATCTGTCAATGAAATCATCTTCAGACATCATCATGGATTTTGAAAGAATTGGTCGGTAGCATATCGGGCATCCATTGTCATATGCCCAATCAATGTTACCGACATACATAGGAAAAATATGCCCTTCTTGTTTACATTCTATATCTATGTTCGATTTGGATCCATCGTATTCAGATTTAATTTTTAAATTGTCTGAAAATTTATTTTTAAATTTTTCCAAAAAAGTTTTCCTCCCCTTTTCTAATTTCTTTCTTGCTCTTTCCTCTATTCCACAATCTGGACAACCAGTCTTACTTTGGAGGTGTTTATCAGGAGTCATTTTTGCTTCTGGATGATCTGGGCAACCAATAGTAACTTTAGAGTTTTTTTGAGTTTCATAATTTTTCTCCAAGTCAGGAAAACTAAATCTCTTTCCAAACTTTTTTATTGAATTTTGAACGAACCTCAATCGATTGGACACTCTAACCTTTGCCATTGCTTCATCAGAGTATCTTTTGCTCACAGTACTAATTTATTGGAGATTTGATTAATGAAAAATTGGTATCCTATTGGTGTATTATGTTAACCAATAAGTAGCATAAATTGCCACATATAACAATAAATTAACTTGATATTTCAGATGTTTTTAGATTTATAATGATTTATTAAATTTCAAGAGAACCGGTTTGGTTTGCATCGGCACAATCTGTGTCGTGGCTGTCAGCAACCTTTACAGGCATCTCCTGAAGGTGCTTGCAGAAGCTTAGTATTTACGAAGGACGATATGGGTGAAAAGCCAAAATTACTGGGTTAAATATCCTATGATCATTTCATTACTGGCTAAAAGAATTTGGTTCTATAAAATGGTAGTGTCCCCTTTTATTCCATAGTGTGTGCCTGAGTGTTCTAAATCATATTGAATCGAAACCGGGATCCCGAATCAAGTCCGGAAGACAAAAGGAAGTATTTTTCTGGAAGCCCTAAGTAGATGATGACCTAGCTAACATATTTTTGATATTGATTGAATATATATTAAATCATATAAATATATATTATTCAAGCGAGTACAAAGCATTACCTTGAAAAACGGACAAAATGATGTTACATATTCAGAGTAATTTCTTATAAATTTTTTGAGTACAATTTCAAGTATTCTTCAACTTCAGCAAGGACAACAAGTATGAGCGAAATCACTCGAATAAAGACCGGAAACCGTATGAGTCAAATTGTGATTCATAATGAAACTATCTATCTTGCAGGTCAGGTAGGGAATCCCGGAGATGGGGTGGCGGAACAAACTAAAACCAGTCTTGAGAGTGTTGAGTCACTGCTGAAAGAGACGGGGTCAGATAAAACTCGTATTCTGCAAACTACAATCTGGCTTGATAATATGGCTGATTTCGCCGAAATGAATGAAATCTGGGATGCCTGGATAACTCCCGGAACCGCTCCAACTCGAGCTTGTGGAGAAGCTAAGCTTGCTACACCGGAATACAAAGTTGAGGTGATAGTTGTAGCAGCACGTAATTAAAATTATTTTGGGTTTACCGGCTTAGGCAAGCATATTGGCAAAATGGAAATAGTTTTTGGAGCAATGATTGTTTGAAGGAGCAAAATCAGGGCTCGATTGGAAAGGGCATAATTATCTTTTAAGGTGTTTTATCAAACAGGAAT
>Ga0257116_1000542_pt1 | contig 33794 bp, 34 predicted proteins | sample SI112_120mmetaG_FD_190150 | JGI IMG/M metagenome (GOLD analysis project Ga0257116, IMG submission 190150) | Marine microbial communities from Saanich Inlet, British Columbia, Canada - SI112_120m | ecosystem: Environmental > Aquatic > Marine > Inlet | place: Canada: British Columbia | collected...
TACGAACCTCTTCCTCCGCACGAGCAACGATGCCACGGGGGCGATCCTGGGGTAGTGGCCCAGCCGAAGCCGTAAGGCCGGTATAGAGGGTGATTAGAAAAACCCCAAGGCGAAGTGCCTGCGGTGGGGAGAAAATAAGTCCCGGGTTCTGTGAGAAGATTGGGGTGAACATAATCAAGCGGATGATCGCTTCGCGAGCGAATCCTCAATACACTCCCATCGGGTTATGAGCCAGAGACGTTTCATTTAATTCTTATCTTATTACAATATTCTTTCCGTCAAATAGACAAATAGTCCAAACCCTCACACAGCGAATAGAAAGCCTCTATTCATGAATAAGGGGGGTGTTGCTATTATTGCAGGTTTATATGTTCCCCGACTATAATCACTTGGAATGCGTCCGGGTGCAGATATTCATTTGCGACCCTTAAGACGTCTTTTTTTGTAACAGAACGAACCCGCGCGGGATATGATTTTGAGTGGTCATGATTGCCATATCTTAATTTCTCAATTGCAAATGATCTGGCCGTGGCATTTCCGTCCTTAAACTTCATTTCGTAAACACCGTCTGCAAGGGCGTTATGAGCAATCATTAACTCCTCATCGCTAACCAACTCTTTTTGTATCTCATAAATGACACCCATGATATTATCATAAAGCTGTTTTGTGACATCATGCCGGCTTGACGAGTGAAAGCTGTAACTCCCAGAACCGTCCCATTGGTCTTCAATATATCCACTGGCATCATTGGTCAGGCCATATTTGTCTCTGGTTTCGATAAACATTCTGGTCCAAAAATGCCCCCCAGCAAGAATATAATTCATAACCTCAAAAGCGGTTTCATCCTTAAAGGCCACCGGCGCAAGAGGATGTCCTATCACCAACCATGTTTGGAGCTTATCAGCAGGGAAATAGTGATATTTGTTCTTCTGGCGTCTTATTGTTGGCACATTCCTGCGGTCAGGAGGCGTGTTGTTAATCAAACTTGAAAACTGAGCTTTCAGCTTTTTTCGGATAGCCTTTTCATTAATATCACCTGATACGGCAATGGTCATGTTACCTGTCACAACATAAGCAGTGTAAAAGTTTTCTACATCATGGGTGGAAAGATCTTCAAAATCACTTGAGACCAGCTTCTTACCCAAAATGTTGCCTTTAAGAATAATGTCATGAAATTTGCTAACGGCCACACTGCTTGAGCCATCAATGATGACTCCATTTTTGTCCACCTTAATATCTTTGGTCGCTTTTCCTGCAGCAGCTTTAATATTCGCTTCTGTGATATTGGGTGATATTACCGTGGTGCTAAAAAGTTCGAAGGCCTCTTCCAAATCTTCGGCTGGAACGTTCAAGTTAATCTCGATCCACTTATTATGGAGTGTTACTGAATACTCCGCCGTCATGCGCTTTAAAGCTGCTTTAAAGGCTGTTGAAGACATAGTCTTCGGGCCGGAAAGAAAGGCTTCAGCCAGGGCTTCAGCGGCCCCTTCTTTGTGTCCATCAATTTTACCAGCTCTTATAAAAGCGCTCAAGGATACAAGTGGTACTTGGTCTTCATTTGCTACATAAGCAACTAAACCATTATCCAGGGAGACTTGGTATTTAGCAGGATCGGGCCTTTTAAATTCGCTTTTAGAAATTTTCATATCGCGAGGATGGGTCAGGTCTTGCGCTAGAACTTGGGCGCTCAATGAAAGCGCTAATGAACTCAAAATCAAACATGGTGCTTTCAATAAATATCTCATTGACCTGCTCCTCGCGGAATGACTTTACCAATGGTGCGATTATCGGGGATGAAATATTGTTTAACCAAACGTTTGACATCCTCTACCGTCGTTTTGTCTCTGGCCTCAAGATAAGGTTTCAAGGTTTTCCAGCTGTCCATAACTTCAAAATGCCCAATATGGAAATTAAGCTGGTTGGGGTCGGAGGCTGCTCTATACCACTGGGTGCGCAGAGTCTTTTGTGCAAATTTTAATTCTTCATCTAAAATATTTTCTTCTGAAAGTAATTTAATTTCTGCCAACATGGCTTCCTCACTTGCATCAAGTTTTTTAGTATCTCCATAGAGAGCTGCAAAATGGATTGAACTGGGAAGCCCATAATTATTGGTATGAACAACCCTGGTATTAACATTAACACTTCCACCAATTTTCTTGTCATCAAGGGTTTTTTGAAGTCGGTACCGCATAACTTCTTTGATAACATCGAAATGGGGTTTGTCCGGATGCCCAACACCGGGGATTTGATATCTTAATTCAACCCGAGGGCTTAATTTATTATCTCTGTATATTAGTCTTTTTTCGCCTGAGGGGAGAGGTTCTTGCCCATAGTAGCGGGTCGGCTCCGGCTTGCGCTCTAAACCACCAAAATATTTCTCAACCTTTGGGATCATTTCATCCATTGTGACCCCGCCAACGAAAATTAAAGTTGAGTTATTAGGTATAAAATAGGTGTCATAAAGATATCTTTCATACTGGCGGGTATAATTTTTAAAGTCGGTCATATAGCCTTCGGGAATATAGACATTTGAGGTTCTACCAACGAGGGCTTCCATCGCCTCCAGGTAGCGGCTATTCAGCCGATTTAAAAAACCAATCCTTTGTTCGACCAAGATCATCCGCTCGGCATCAAACTTGCGGAAGATGGCGTTTGTCATACGGTCCGCTTCAATCCGAAGGAAGATATCAACTCTGTTGGCAGGCAAATCTATGTCAAAATGCATATACTCCTGCTCAGTTGAGGCGGTCAGGCGTGTGCCACCAAAAGCCTGATACCATTTCATGGTAGTGCCTTCGATGGTCAGGTCTTCCACCTTTCTTTCCAAATCATCAATATGCTTTTGAAGTCTTGCTATCTCTGGTGTTGTTTGTTCGTGTTTATAATCATGGAAAACGCCCCTTTCACGAATGTCATTTCTGGCGCGGTTAAGTTCTGCAATCATGGCTTTTTCAGTGATATTTATTTCATCAATAAGGGGCTTTTCAGTTTCCCAATCTCTGGCGCCTAGTGTGGGCGTGCCTTTAAACATTAGATGCTCTAAAAAGTGTGCCGCTCCATATTCACCGGGGATTTCATTTAAGGCCCCCATATCGGTCCATATTTTTGCGGCAACTCTGTTGTCACCCGGCCTCTCTATCACTAATAATTTTAGGCCATTTTCAAAAATATGTTCTTTGATGGGGAGATTATATTCATAGTCTTGGGCGGCAGCATTTGTACCCACAAATATTAAAGCCATTAGTGATTTTATTATAAAATGTCTCATACTGGGAGCCTCTCTTATTTTCAAATCATATTACCTAATTTGAAAAAGGTATCCTCATTTTTTTCTTATCGTAATCAAGATCCAGTTTTGCCATTGGAATTCTCTTTTTTCTTCCTTTCCTTATACTCTTCCTGTGCAGCATCGAAAGGCGCATCGATATTATAAACAATTTGCTTTTTAGTGAACCCAGCATGGGCCAGCATATATACACAATTCCCCATCATTCTAAAAGCCAATGAATATGGGTCAATATCATCTGTCTCCTTTTCTTGGGTTACAGCAGCATCCCACGCTTTATAAAAGGCATCATCTCCTACCGCATGTCCGGCCTCTATCTTTTTATCCCAACCCGGATCGTCTTTAACTTCTGAAACTGTTTTTTCTTCATTCTGCATCTTATAAGCCTCCTCTAATAAATCTGCCATATCCTGGTCAGACATCTCATCAAAAGCAGCAACTATTTCTTTAGCTTTATCACCAGTCATTTCCAATGTGTACTTCAACATTTCTATACAAGCCCTTGGGCCCTGTTCCATATAAACTTCGATAGCATCTCTGATTCCAAATTCGGGGAGTTGATCCTTAATAAGGTCCTGCGTGTTTTTGTCTGTACCAGCGTTCTTTTTCTTCTTCATAGTAATTTATTTTGATCCTTTTTATGATTTGAACTTATAATTTTTCCATCCTTGCAAGTTACTTCTTTATCTATTCTTTCATTCTCATGCCAATCAGTAGATAATCTATCTAATTTTCCATTCTTGTAAGTAATTTCTATCGAAAGCTACCCATCATCCCACAAACAAAAAAGCCCCACGCTTAAGTAAGGCTATTTGGCCCAGAGGCGTTTCTTGCCAGTATTTTCTCTAAAAATAAACGGGTGATCTTTAGGTGGAGGTTTTTTCTTTTTCTACCAATCCGATTCGGCGATTGATTTATGCTTTAATTTTTTAGATATGTTTTTCGAAAAAGATCTGCCAATTATTTATCAATTGTACTCTATATATAAATTAATCGTCATCACTAAAAACTCCAGTAAAATAACCATATGCTAAAGCACCTATTGCAGCAGCTAAAGATAGATTTGCCTTCATTTGTGCACTATCAGCACTTTCCATGTGAGCATCGTATCCTGGCTTATAATCTTTCATGCTTTTAGCAGCCTCTTTTGAAGTTTTGGCACCACCAGCGTTCTTCACATACGAAGATCCTGCAAATCCAGCGGCTGCAAGAACAACTGCTTTACCAAACATTGGGTTTTCAACTATTTTTTCGATCATAGATTCTTGATTTGGCTTTCTTTTTCCTGTGAGTCTTTCAGGAGCTTCTTTACCCATAATTTCCCATGCCAATACTTCAAGCTCTGTAATAAAACCATCGGGTTCGCCTTTATATCGAAATGAATATTTCTTTGGTTTTGACTTTGCAGCATCAAGCTTTCGCACTTTAAGCTTATATTTATTTTTTGTAAAATTAATTGATCCCGCCAATAATTGCTGAACACCTAGAGCACTTAAACCCGCCTGTAAACATTCATCTGATATACAGCCTGCGGTTCCAATTTCCAATCCCGTTATTTTTTCATTGATATTTTCCTGATCCATTAACGAGTTATCACTTGCTTTAGTCAACTCCTCAAGAAATCGATTGAATAAAACTTGAGTTTCCAAATCAGTGATCCCAGAACCTGAAAATTGGACTGCAGCAATTGGGGAGATATCTTTCGGCTTGGCTTCTTCTTGTGTGCTTTCAGTTTGACCGAATAAAAATGCGAATCCAAGAAAAACACATAGGGGGAGTAGTCTTTTCATAGTGTAGACACCTTTCTTCAATAATAATTGGAATTAATATTTGTAGAATATAAATCAGTTTATGCATCATTTGTAATATAGAACAAAATATTTATATGTTCTTCAACTCAGCCTACTTAACCATCTTTATACTCAACTAAACCGAAGAACAAAGATCACCACTACCAAAAGGTGTCTCTTTTATAAACAAAAAAGCCCCCGTGAGGAGGCTATTTGACCCAGAAGCGTTTTATTTAATCTTAGGTGGTAAATAAGTCAAATACATTTGCAAGCTTTGAAGCTGGCTGATCCTTAAAAAAATCCGTATAGGAACACTTTGTGCATGACACTGCACTATACTTTTTATTTTGTATATTAAATATCTTTGTCCAAAAGCTACCCGCTACTCGCATTTCATCCAAATCATACTCTCTATGACTGCATTTTGGGCATGACCATTTCTCATGTTTCATTTTCTTCTCCTTTATTTTAGCCAGAGGCGTTTCATACAGGAAATTACACAGAATCACCCAACAATGTGGGTGTCTCTTTTATAAACAAAAAAACCCCACGCTTAGGTGAGGCTCATTTGCGATTATAGCGTTCAGACTACTTCAATAATACCATCTTCCTTGTCTTAACAAAGTCTTTGGTCTGCAAATGATAAAAGTAAATACCTGCAGAAACTGGTTTGCCGAAATTATTCCTCGTATTCCAAATAATGGATTGATAACCTGCATTCATTTCTGCATTTAAAATGGTAGCCACTTGCACCCCTATATATATACCCACTTCAAGGGTCGGATACGGGGGTATGTTCCATTCTGGCATGTTCCATATGACATTCCCTGCCATACTAATGAGCCAATTTGACACTTTGCTCATACAGGTATTAGCATCTTAACTTTGGTTAACAAATTATACTTAACCGAGAAAGGATTGAGGACAAATGGACGGATTTACAATCTATCATAACCCACGCTGAGGCAAGAGTAGGGCAACCCTACAACTGTTGCGTGACAATGGTATAGATAGTCCTATTTTCTCTCGGTAACCTCTAACAATCCACGAAAGGTGTGGTTCAAATAGGTGTGGTTCATCACCGAATCTGTCACTTTTAAGCGTGGTTCTAAGTACTTCTTAAGACTTGGAAAATGAACTAACAATTCGTGAGGTGTAAACCGAGCATATTCAATCGTCTGCTTGATATCTGAATGACCAACAAATGTACTCACCAAATGTATATCTCCAGTCATCGCCCACAACCTAACTATATATGTATCACGCAAATCGTGTAAGGTTTTTTTGTCTAATCCAATTTGCTTACAAGCTTTCTTCAAGCCTAAGTACCACCAGTCCCAATTAGCTTTATTTGATTTAATAAATGTGCTACGCTCATTGAATCGTGTCATCATTTCATCGTGTATCTGACATAGGACATCAGTTAGCTGAACTCTACGTTCAATAGGATTCTTTTTCATTGGTGGAATGATAAGAGTATTACCAATTCTTTTAGCAAGAAAAGGTTCACTCTTTCTACAACCAGTTTGATGATAGAATAGAATTGCTCTTTTTAATTCATCAGTATCTAAAGCATTGATGACTGCTTTAAACTCATCATCTGTAAAGTATGATACTGGTTTAGCTTTAAGCGTAGATGAAACATTTTGATACTGAGCCATCCATCTTTTATTCACACAATAATTCAAGAATGCCTTGAACTTGTTTAAGGTCTGATTAATAGTATTAGGTGCGTGTTTACCAGTCCAATATTCTTTAAACATTTCAAGGTCAATACCTCTAAGTGATTTTATTGGAAGGTTAGGGGACACACACTTTGATAATACCATTCTACGGTAAGCATCTTTTGTACCAAGTATAGTCTCTGGCTTTAACCCATTTGTCTCTTGGGATATTATATACTTATCAAAAGCATCTTGAACTGTTTGAACTTTGACTTGAGATGTTTGACTCTTGCGTTGCCAAGACCAAATGAAAGACATTCCATCCTTAAGGTCTTGTATTTTGGATTCAACTTCACTGTATCTTTGCCAAGCAACTTGCTTATCTGAAGTACCAAGTGAAATCATTGAGCCACTAAGTCTGCCATCTTCAGTTCTATATCTAATGCGACATTTCCAATTCTTGGAACGTCCTTGTTTGAATAGCTTTCTCGTCTTTTTCGCCATTGTATTCTCCTAACTAAAATCCCCAATCGGATGACTTCCGTTCATATGAATAAACGGTGGGACATTGCTGTTGACCACATCACGAAAGGGGAATATTGTAATTAAGATATTCATATGATTTAAGTACCATAAGTATACGGAAAATGTGCCTAAAATGGTAGTAAATACGGTATGCCACCCTCGGTAGGTTGTCTTTGTTACATTTACCACAAATAACCTAATCTTCATCATCCAAGCATCCAATTTCTGCTAACATTCTGATATGAGCCACGCTTCCGTTTGAGGCTTCATACCATATTCTTTCTAATACCTCACTTCTATAATCATCTTTTTTTGGTGCAAGATTCCAAGCATCTTTCTCTTGTCGTCCTACCATATCCAATGCCTTCTTAAGTTTAGCATACTTGGTTGGTCTGCCACTTGGATTGCCACTTATACCTTTTTCAAAAGGCTTAAGATTTGATTGAGAATTAGGATGTTCACCACGTTCATAGTCTTTCTCTGTTTTGAGTGAAACATCTTCACTTTTTAACCGTGTTCCCTTGTTTATTTCTCTATGTTCCTTATCTTTATTATTTAGTTCATTCATTCTATTTCCTTTCGGCTGTTTGCTTGGTTCGTTCCTTTTAGTGTTTTTGTATGTGAGTTCTTTCGGTTTAATACCTTTGTGAGTACGCAGACTTAATAAAGGCTATTTCATATACTCAGTGTTATACACTTCATTAAAGTATTCACTAATCCTTCAATAGTGATAATCTGATAAACTCTTGTCTAAACTTTATCACTTTATCACTCTTCTGATACTTGGATATAATCCAATACTTCTTGGTTGATTCTATATTTACCATATTCAACTTTGATTAACCATCCCATTGGCTTAACTAATTTCTTTAACCATCTATCCGTTGTGGCAGGAGATATTTCATTTGTTAATTCTGCTCCTACATTTAGTGCAACATTTCTGTCAAATGGTTGTGGATACTCTGCCAACTTTTTGATGAACTCTGTCTCTTGTTCAAACTTATCTAAAGCTTTAAAGTGCATTATCCAATTAGTGACTGTAAATCTGCCAGTAAATAAGAGGTCATCTTTCTTATTAAACCACACCGCTTGAGGTAGAGACTTTGAAGATATTCCATCCTCATTGTGGATGCTGCGAACTTTTGTAACCTTCATTAATACAAGCTCTGGATTTAATGATGAGGTATGCAATTGAACTACATTATCAGCCCAATCCGTCACTGGCTTACCACCTTGAATTTGAGTTTTAAGTATATCCATACACTTAGCCCAATCAACCTTAACGTGATGAGCAACTAATATGAAGGCAACGTTATGTTTTCTACATAACCCCTTTAGTCTTTTCAATTCATTACGGATTTCATCTGGGTTGGACATAGCCACATTGGTACTCATTCCAATATTGTCAAACACACAAACTTGAATATCTGGAAAGCTTGTAAATGTTTTATCAAGCATATCAAACTGGTCTGTAATCGCAAGGTTATCTCCATCTTGAATCATCTGCATTTGAAGATTCTCTACAAATAATTCTGGTGATTTATCATAGAATGAAATTGACTGTTTCTTTAGTCTATCTATCTGTTCACCATTCTCCATTTCGTGTTGTACTAATAATACTTTGTAAGGCTTTGGTACTTTATATCCCAAGAAATCCTCACCAATTGCAATAGAACAACCAATTTGATTTGCCATCATTGACTTGCCAACATTGTCCTCTGCTGATAATAATGTATTACCACGCTCATTGAGTATATCCTCTATAATCATTGGAGGCTTTTTAATATCTAACTTTAGTGCATCAAATACGCTTACCACTGTATATCCTTTCATTAGGTTTGGTTCATTGGATAACGGTATGTCCGTTTGCAACGGATCATACCTTTTAGAATTATTGATTGCTTGATGAGTTTCTTTAAGGTTTGGGTTTCGCTTGTAGTCATCTGAACAGTCAAAGCCTTTAGGTAGCCCAGCAAACCATTCAGCTATATATGGTAATACACCAAGACTTTTATAAATAGCATCAGCCATCTTAACTGCACCTTTATCACCAGATTCATCAAAGTCATATAAGATTATAATTTCTTTGAACTCTTTAAAGATTGAGGGGATAGGTGGAATTGTATTTGCACCACCACTGCCACTTACTACTGCACCAAACTGTGCTTGTTTTAAAGTGCAAACATCTTTCTCGCCCTCAACAATAAATAAGGTTTCGTCTTTGGGTTGATGTTCAATGTGCCATATACCATACCATCTTTTCTTCATATTACCCCAAGACTTCGCTTTAGGCTTGTGACGTTTTATACCATCCAGATTACCATCAGAATCAAAGTAAGGATAAGTCAAACAACCATCGTCCATACCAACTTCATTAACGCTATGAATACGGTTAGCTAACTCTTTAGGTAGTTGCTTAACAAACTGGTCATTCATAATCTTTAGTAGCTTATCAACTTTGACTTCAACCTTGACTTCCTTTTTAGTTTCTTCCAAAGCGTGATAAGATGTTTTACTACCAATTACTTTAGTTGTTTGATTATCATCTGAATAAAAAGGTTCTGGATTCTCACCCATAGCTTTAGCAAACTTGATTGCGTTCCCTTGTTCACCACATCCCTTACAATTATAAAGTCCGTGTTCTGAATTAAAACAGAAACTTGCTTTACGGTCTGGATGATTTGGGAAAGGGCAATTTCCTACCCACTGATTTGTACCACTTGATTTGATATTATCAACGTACTTTTCAAACAAGTGAAAGACATCCGTGTTTTTCATACCTCGTCCTCCGTTTTAGAGTCGTTCTTGTAGACCATTTCGGTACTAATCAGACCGTTCCTGACCGTAAAATTATTTTTACAACCCGTAAGTCGCTTAAATGACTGCTTGGCAGTAGAGGGCTTATTATATCTAACTCTAAAAATGAGCCAAAAGTGCGTACTACTCACTAAAGTCTTTCCAACTATTTGAGTTTTATTCCGTTGTCTTAGTTTTCTGATTAATGGTGGGTAGTTAGTTTGAATCCGATACCAATCATCATTGAACTCTCGCCACATATAGACCATATACTTTAACCTTTTATCCATCGGTCTATCCATTCTTGCCTAAACATTCTTTTACCACCAGTCTTGACACTTTGGACTTGCTGTAATTTTAAAGCACGATTTATTGAACTCCGTGAAAATCCAGTGCTTGTCATTACATCATTTATTGATAGCCAGTTCTTTTGAACTCTGTTATCAATCTTTTCTTCAATCCTATCAAGTTGCTCTTGAAGGTTGTGAATAAATATATCTGTCATCTCTGACTCCTTAATTTCTTAAAAAATAGTTCCTATACTTATAAAGGGGTGAGGCTTGAAGGATGTTGAAAGGATATAAGGAAGGATACCTATTTAGTTTGATTAGGATACATTTTTAAATAAAAAAAACCCCAAAATCTATCCGACCTTGAGGTTTAAATATCCTTAACGCTATGACCGTTTTCAACGGATCATAGCTCTTAGTATAGTATTTAGTCTATGTGTCTAAAATATCATCTTTTAAATCTTCTATTTCTTTGTCATCATTTAAATTGTCCATCGCATCTTTTTTATCCCATCCTTTTTCTACATATAGTCTATTAGTTTCATCCAATGTGTACATAGTCAGATTGCAAACATAATAGAAATCATCTGGGTTATCCATACCAACTGGTGAGGCATCTGCATTGACTCGTGTAAATATGCTATCAATTATAGGGAAATGCATTTTGAGCCATTGATTTATAAAATTCTGATACCTTACAATTGAGGATGGCTTAACATTTCCACATACAACCTTTTTCCAAGTTTCATAAACTTTGTCACTTGGTACATCATTCATTATTTGATTTAGCTTAGCATACCTTACTAATACTTCAAACCAAGAATCAAGAACACCTTCATTACTAATAGCAAGAAACTCAGTTTGAACAGACGTCTTTGATGAAAATTTTATTTTCTTTTCAGCTTCATCAAGCACAACAATCAAATCTTTAGCGTGTTCAATCTTTTTTAATTCATCTTTTCCTAAAACAAAGTCTTTATTCTCAGTCCAAGTCTGGAAATCATCTAACTTTATAGATTCTTGAACAGTAAGAATGGTTTGTTCATCTTCATATCTAAAACCATTCATATCAGCATAGTTTAAAAACTCCTTAAGTGGATAATAGAAAACATCATCCTTTTCTAAAGTTCTACCATCTACTAATTTCATAATGTAGTCATATATGGATGCGTTAATAAGTCTAACAAATTCTTCTGGTTTCCAATTCCATACATAGTCAAACATCCAAAACTTTTCATTGGTAACTGACCTATGACCAAGAGCATTCATATTTTGACCTCTGGTCTTTCTTTTTCTTTCTATATCATATTGACCAATGGCAGTGATACATATAAAGTCATAAAAATCAATTTTAATAGGATATTGCTTTGGAGTTAATCGGTGAATATGTTGTTGCTCAAAATCGGTAACACCTTCTTTCGTCCAAGTGGCTTCAACTTTTGCATTGTATTCTTTTGTATAGTTATCTAAGTCTTGAATAGCTTGATATCTTGATTCTTGTTGTCCATCCCATTTTCCATCTATTGGAAAACAAATCATCTTGCCTTGTATAACATCATCAAAATCATAAGGAGGAACAATCATAGGAGGATAAACTGATTCAACAGGAGTAAGTGTGTGCAAAGCCTTTTTCAATTCTTTATATCTTTGATAGGGGTGTTGACTTACCAAGTCAAGAATGAACTCTTGCATTCCTATATCTTGATACTGTTGTAGTTTAGTGTACTTATCTTTGTCTGACATACTATGATTCTATTTGATACTGCTTAAAGCTACAATGCGAATAGTTTTGTGGCAATAGATTGCGTAAAAATAAAATACAAAAAAATTTTATGAGTGAATCTTAATAAGTGTCACAGTCTGCCCTTGTGGATTCAATCAAAGGTTGAGAAAAGAGTAACTTAACAGTACACAAGTAACTAATGCTATTTATATAAAAGATTCATTAAGCTTTGCAATGATAAAAATAGATAGAGTGTTCACACCATATCTTTTCTTAATAGTTACTATTGTGACTTGGAGTTCGTTCTTTAATGGTGAGATAAGTATTTGGATTCCAATAGTATGTACAGGACTTAATGCTTTTGGTTTTTGGGACATTTATGGGTAAAAAAATTGCTCAACAATGTGTGTTCACCTCTTATATATAAGTGCCGCCCCCTTGTTTCTGTTTCGCTGGTTGAAAATTACGTTGAATAAACTGAATTGAGTTGAGGCGAGGCGTTTATTTATTCTTAAATAAACTGTCCGCATTTACACTATCTAAAGAGACGTCATTTATTCTTATGTCAGCTACTCCTTTCAAGCTTTCCCAGTCATCCAGATAAATTCTTGACCAAAGTTTCCATTCTTTTTCTTCTTCCTTAAATATCCAAAACTGCCTTAGTTTTATTTTTGAACTCACTTTACCTTTATCTGGAAAACCTAATTTTGTATTTGTATCAACTATAAATTTTGTAATCAGAAATTCACTGTCTTTAAAAATAGTTTTTACTTCTAAAATATTGAAATAAACATCAATTGAATCCAATATTCCACCTGCACCTCCAAATAAGTTTTTCATACCTTCAACTAATAATAATTCCTCATATAGTTCGGAATTAGAATGAAAATAATCCTTTAATTCTGTGTATTTAAATTGAGCTTCAAGTTGATAAAAATCTTGAAAATATTTTTTATCTGGAACTCTTTGGGCGAAAAGGGGAATTACAAATAATATGACCCAGAGGCGTTTCATACAGGAACTTACAAAAAACCTATACAAACAAAAAAGCCTCTACGAGGAGGCTTCTTTGTTTGTAAATGATAAACACTATTTAATCTGTACTCAGCTCTGGTAGAAATTCTCTAATATATGATTTTCTATATTGAATAATATTTGATACTTGGTCTAACCATTTTTTATGTGCGCCTTTTCCGTGGGCCTTATCAAAAATATCCTTTGAAAATATAGGAACAAGGTTCCCAAAATCTTCCCAGGAGTCAAAAGGAACAACCATATGAATTAGATGAGTTTTACCACCAGAAATTCTATTAAAGTGAGCAAAGCGAGCTTTGCTACGAGCTTTTTTATGAGCCGCTACTAATTTTTCTCTTAATTCATTCCATTCACTTAGTTTCCCAGGTTGAATTAAATATTCCGTAACCTGTCTATAGCGTAGTCTTTCATTATTTCCTGATTCATTATAATCTTGCCCATCTACTTCCAACCATAATGTTGTACCCTTGTCTTTAGTCATATCTGCATAAGGAATTACATTTTTTTGAAAATAATCAACTTCGGCTTGTCGCAAAGGATATTTATCTTTTTGAGAGTATGTTTTGGAACTTATCCTTAGTACTGCGCCCTGATTTTCACCCGTTATAACTCGGAAGGAATACATGGCATAATTTTCATTACCAACATTGTATTTTTTGGTTTTTTTTGCCATACCATCTTCCATTTTATCACCTTGCATTGGTTTTGGATGCCAAAGCCTACCCTGATAAAGAGTTTTTTCTTGTCCAAATATAAATGATATCATCAAAGACGATATTGATAACAGTTTTAATATATTTTTCATTTTATTCTCCTTTGTTTTTAATAAAGGAACTTACAAAAAATAATCTAACTATGTGTGAGTGTCTTTTATTTGAAGGGTACGCCCCCTAAAAGGTGTTTTAGGTTGAGATTTTAGGTTGAAAAAGTATAAACAAAAAAGCCCCACGCTTAGGTGAGGCTCTTATTAATTAATAGGATGAAGTTTTATTCTTTAGTGAATTCCATTTGGGTACAAGAAGCTTCTTCCCAGTTATTCCCGGCAGTTTCACAAGTTGATTGGGTGTCATGATTGGTTTCATTACCATCGTCATCTTCACATATAGCTTCGTTCGGTTCATCCACAGTAAATGAATCACCATCCAATTTATAGGTTAGACAATCACCCATAATACAAATTTGACTTTTGCTATCATCCCAGGTTAGGGGCATTTCTTCTTTTTCGTCCCCGAAGGTCATCGTCATTGTCCCTGTTCCATCTTCCTTAATTACGATGGTCACCTTAACCCCAAATGCCTGGGCAAATGCCCAGCCGGTATAATCTAAAGCACCAGAACAGTTTGCATTTTCATATTCTCCAAGGTTTGAAACTTCCCACGTACCGATTAATGGGCTGATTTCGTCTTTTTTATCTTCACATGAAAATGCAAGAAGTAACGTAAACAACATTATAATTTTCTTCAAAATATCCTCTTTTTTAAAGTAACTTATTTTAATAACTGTTCAACAAAATACTATAATAATTTACAAAAAATAATGTAACAATCTGAGAGTTTCTATTATTTGCACTCACCTTCAATCCAATCAGGGACACCTGCATTATTAGCAACACAATCATTTGAATAGGTTTTACCATCACAACCACAAACGGGGTCATATTCCAAGGTACAAGGATTATTTTTTATCTTTGATTCATCAATGCAGTTTTTCTTATTTTCATCCTCACAGGAAAAAATTAGTATCGTAAATAATACGAAGAAAATATACTTGACTCTATTTGACATAATTCTATTTCCTTATTTGGCTTTTCAATGATTAATGTATCTAATAATATATTTTAATGGGGTGCGAACTTGGCATCTTTAAAATTATAGTACAAACAAAATTACCCTACTATGTGTGAGTGCCTTTTATAAACTGATGGGTGGTTTTTTCTTTTTAAGATGATGGGTAGATTTGAGTATGAAAAAAATAAACAAATTTATTTCTGGAGTTAAAATAAATTTACTTTACTTAAGTATTTCATGAAAAAAGTACCTTGGCACTTTCTATTATTACTTATTTTAGCTGGAGAGTCTGTATTTATTCTCCCGTTTGTTCTCTCTCGAATTTTTAGGCCCACGGTGCTTGAGGTTTTTGGTATTGATAACACTCAGTTAGGCCTATGTTTCTCAGTATATGGTATTGTAGCTTTATTTTCTTACCTCTTTGGAGGCCCCTTAGCAGATAAGTTTTCTCCTGGAAAATTGATTGCGCTTTCACTATGGACAACGGCTTTAGGGGGATTAGCTTATGCTACATTCCCTCATTATACAGTATTAAAAATAATTTATGGTTATTGGGGTTTTACAACCATTTTTTTATTTTGGGCTCCAATGATTAAGGCTACTAGAATTTGGGGTGGGTCGATTTCGCAAGGTAAGGCATTTGGCTTTCTTGATGGTGGACGCGGTCTAGTCGGGGCTCTATTCGGAGCCTTGGGAGTACTTATTTTTTCATTATTTATTACTTCAGAAATTTCTGAAGTGACAGTTTCTGAAAGTAGAGAAGCCTTTAAGCATGTTATTTTGACATCTTCTGGTATAGTTATACTTGTAGGTATTTTAGTGTGGTTCTTTATGAAATTAGATCGTGTAATAGAAAAGAAGAGCACACTAGAAAAAATAATGATACCACAAATTCAAGAGGTGTTACGTTTACCTTCCGTATGGTTATTAATGATCATTATTCTATGTGCATATGTTGGTTATAAAATCACAGATGTCTTTTCTCTATATGCTCGAGATATAATGCTATATGACCAAGTGCAGTCAGCTCAGGTAGTAACCTTGTTGTTCTTTGTCCGTCCTTTCATTGGAATCTTAATCGGTGTATTAGCAGATCGTTCAAAAACTACCTATTGGTTAGTCGTTAGTTTTATTTTTTCATTCTTAGGCTCTTTATTATTAGGGTTTGGATATATTTCAGATTCAGCGACTGCTTTATTTTTTATGTCGATATTGATAACGTCATCTGGAGTTTACGCTACACGCGCTCTATATTTTTCAGTGATGGAAAGAGGAAAAATACCTTTGGTTTTTACTGGAACTGCAGTTGGTTTTATCTCTCTAGTAGGCTATACACCGGATATATTCGCAGGACCAGCTATGGGATATATTTTAGATAATTATCCAGGAGGAAAGGGACATCAATATGTTTTTTTGATTTTGGCTTTATTTTCTTTAATGGGTGGAGTCGCAGCATGGTATTTCCATCAGTTTTATGGAAAGAAACAAAACTTAGGTTCAATCTCTAGACCAACTTAAGAGGCTTTATCCTTAGTATAAAATTCATTCCTTATTAGACGCATTTAATCCCCAATCATAATCTTGAAATTTAATCTTATAATTTGAAGAATTAATGGTTTCTTCCCGATATTGATTTAAAAATTCTAAAAGTGTAGTTCCCCCGCTCTCGAAATCTTTCCTATACCATTTGAATATCTTTGATAACACTATCGTTTTCTTTTTATGATCAACTTTTACATTTGCTGGATTATTGATAAAATCCCGTGTTTTCTCATTTAATTGTTGATCCAGATTTACTCCTGTCACAATTCTATGACCAATAGGGGGACATGAATTAGACGCACAATTGATGGCAAAATGAATTCGAGAATCTTTATATTCGCTTCTGAGGATTTTATGCTCAATATGATTCAAGGTCAGAAGTTCACCGCCAACTTTAAACTTTTTTCTCCAGAAAACACCATACCCCCAGCCAATTTCTTTTACACTTGAAATTTCAGGGTTTTCAATCACAGTTTGAATCATGAGACCATTGTAAGTGTTAATCCAAAAGGCTTTTTTTTCATCTATTGTTGGGAATAATTCCGGATTGGATTGTGGACTAACTAAAGCAACAAAATCCAAAAAAGGTTGAAGCGCAAATGGGTTTTCTCTAATGGAATTATAATCCACTCGCCCCGCATTATTCACATATGAGTTCAATACCTCATTAAAAGTACGATTGGCAATCTGCTCATTTAATTCTTCTAATTCTTGAGCATTAATGCTAACAATTAACATAAATAGAATAGCCGTTTTTTCCATAATCAATCCTTTCTTTGACCCATAGGCGTTTCATAAAGGAAATTACACTCATATTAATTAAAATTTAATCTCTAGTATTTTATAGTTATGAGTAATGCTCTTACTAGAGCATCTAGTTTATAATTTATTTATAGAGGATAAAACTTTATTTATTGAAGGTCTGCTTTTATAATTAAGAAGAATATTTGCAAAGGTAACAACACCTTCTTTATTAATTACATAAGTGCTGGCGTAAGGAATCCCTTCTTTCCCACTTCCAATATAACGAGGATCGAGTATTCCAAAATTTTTGGTTATTTTATTATCCTTATCCCATAATAAATGAAATGGTATAATTTGTCCTTTTTCTCGAGAGCTATTTTTATATGCAAGACTTGATTCGGGGCTCTCAACACTGATTGCCCAAATTTCTACATCTTTTGCAAATTTAAAATTTGATAGGTTGGCTAACTGCCTCTTACAATGTGGTCACCAATATCCGCGAAAGAAAATTAGCATCAGATTTTTTTTACCACGCAGGTCAGATAGCTTTCTGATTTTAGAATTTTCATCTTGAGCACTAAAGTCTGGCACAAGATCACCAGGTTTAATTTTTATATTTTCAAAACTAACCGTATCTGCAGATGCTTGAACTTTATCTAAACTCTTTGCTTCTTGAGAAATTTGATTGTTTTGTAATGAATCTTGACTTGAAGTCTTATTCTCTGTTTTATCAGATGAACAAGAAATAGATAGTATTGAGAGAAAAATTAATAGTTTTTTCATAGAACACTGCTTAAGTGAGGCTTTTATATTAATTCTATTAGAGCTGCGCGCTTAAGCGACGGGCTTTAATAGTGTCTTGACCGGTGGAGCAGTCATAAAAGAAGCAATTTCGTCCATGAAGCCTGTTTCAACACGCCAGTTAAAATAAGTGTTATAGTCCTCGGCCGTCTCCCAAGTCCCCCAAAATACCAATTTATTGGGGTCATCTGTGGATTGCGTCGCGATGATATCCTTGAAGCCCTTCTTCGTCCTCGTTACCTTAAAGGCCTCGGCCGCCATGCCGATGAACTCATCTGCTTTGCCTGGTTTTATACTCAACTCTAATGTTACATGATCTAATGTTACATTAATTGCCATCTTATATTTCCTTTATTTGTATTATAACTGGATTAAATCGTCTTTTTCATTTTGCAAGTTTTCTTCTTACCAATCATTGCACAGGTAGATTTATCACCTTTTTTCGAACAAGTTGTTTTACCTGCTTTTGAATGTTCCTCATAATTCCCATCTTTTTTATCACAGACTTTTCCTGCTTCGTGAGTGCATTCTTTTTTATCAGTATCAGTTAAATCGGTTGAATTTAATCCATAAGCCACGCCCATTAATCCAATTAACAGGAAACCAAGAATTAAACTGTTTTTTATTTGTTTCATTATTTCTCCGCTATTATTTATTCTAATAATTTTTCATATGGAAAATAAAATTGGTCTTACCAGTCTTCGTCACCCCAATCATCGTCGTCTTCAACCACGATACTCATCTAAATGTAATACAAGAAAAACTGGCACAGCATACACTATATGACGCATTAGTGAGATTACAGGCATCATTGGGTCCATATTGATTCCAGCTACACCAGCTCCTAGAAGCGGTAGCATAAAGAGCCAAACCAAAGCGATCGTCTCACCTGTAATAAAAGTTAGTAATCTTAACCAACTTGGTCCCCATAATGATCCTGAAATTCCAGAGTATAGTATAGCTAGCAATACTCCATTGCCATAATGACCGGCTACTCCATAAGCCATACCAAGACCAGTTTTTTCTCCTAACACAGCGGGTATGTCCCACCATTGGTTCATCATTATAAAACCAAATAAGTCAAAAGCAAAAGTACCCAAAATTCCTGCTATTATTGCTTTTTGCCAGTTGATTTGTTCTCTTTTAATCATTAAACCTCCATTATATTGAATTATCTTTTTTATTTCCTATGGTTACTCGTAAAAAACTTATTACTATCTAACCATATACTCGTAATAAGTCCTCATAACCACCAATAGAGCTCCCATCTATAACAATCTGTGGGACTGTTGATCCCTTAGTTAACTGTTTTAATTGATCTCTATTTATATTTTCTTTTTCAATGTTAATTTCTTCAAAAGTCCATTTTTTATTATCCAAAAATCGTTTTACAGCTGTACAAGAAGAACAATTAGTAGTTGTATAGATTTTAATTTGTTTCATATTCTTACCTTTTTGTTAGTTTAATTAGCAGGAAAATACAGGTAAGAAGCGGAAGCCAGTTAGACAGCAATCCATACATTATTGTCAATTATTCCCTTTTTTATATTTTGATGGTGATACATTTTTCATTTTTTTGAAAAAACGACTGAAGGTTTGTATATCTTCAAATCCTAGCGCATAAGCTATTTCATTTATATTTAAATCACCTTGAAGTACTAATTTTTGAGCTTCAATTATAATTCTATTATGTATGATTTTGAGGGGAGTTGATTTTCTAATATTTGTAAATACGTTTGCAATAGTTTTAGGCGATTTATGGAGCAGTAAAGCATAATCTTGTACTTTATGCAGTTTTTTGAAATGAGTTTCGACTAAAAAATTAAACTCCCTAAATAAATTAATATTATTAAGAGTTAAGTTCTTCAACCCCTGTTTCTTTGCTAATCGAGTACTCATAATTAAATACCGTTTTAAAAGACTGCGAAGCATATCTAACACAAGATCGTCGTTAGATATTATTTCAATATCAAACATTTCCCATAATAAATTGTATCTATCTAATTCTGTAGCTGGAATATCAATAATTGGATATCTTGTTGAATGATAAAATAAGATACCTTTACAGCTTACTTCGCTATCATGATCAATAACACAATAAAATTCCTTATTAAAAGAAATAACACCAAATTCGCCACTAGACTGGATATCTATATTTTGATAATTTGATAAAAAACCCATTTGGTTTACTTTTAAATTGATTTTCTGCCGATCAACCAAAAGGGTAGTATCTTTATTCCTTGCCCATATTATTGTTAACCCGTCAAGGGATGATATTGTTCTTATGAATTGTGTAATATCACTAGATTTAGTAATTATCAATACTTCCCGATTATCTCCTTTGAATATCATAGTATAATATAGGAAGAGTTTGTGTGCATGTCTTATATATATCACCGGACCCCCTCCGTTTTACGTTGGGTGGTTATGAATTAGGTTGAAAAAGTATAAACAAAAAACCCTCGTTCATATTGAATCAAACGAGGGTTTTACAACCTTGAACCGGTCTATAAACCTAAGTTACCAAATAACGTTAGTTACCAAAAAATGTATCAAAATTCCCTTTATAGCCGCATTCAGACAAAGGTTGACACTGTCCATTGATTCTCATACGAGCTATACTCTTAGCGGTAGTAATTTGTGCCTCTGTTAGAAGGTAACCATGCGTCGGTCCCATTAGACAATTACCATCACAGTCGTCATGGTTAACACCTAAGACATGCCCGAGTTCATGAGCTATAGTTCGGGAAAGCGAACCGCGATCGATACCATCCCATTCGTTCCACTCCTCTGCGATAAGCGCTGTTTCGGGTGGTCCACCATAGTTGTGCTTGTTTGACCAAGCACCAATTGTAGTATGAAACCCAAAGGACCAACCGAATCTTGCTCTCATGGCATTACCTTGGCCAGTGTTGCCAGTGAACGGATAAATATAGATATGGAAATTATTTGTACCAAATTCGTCAAGTTGAATTCGATTCTCAGGATCCATAAAAAGAAAGAGTGGCACCAGACGCCGTGGATCTGACCTACCATCAGAATCGCGTACAGAATTCTCGATGATAGATTTCATCTCATTATAAGTTTTTGGGTATCCTGAAACCCCAACATAATTTTCTTTCTTTACATCCTCAAAGATTACTTCTTCCAGATTCCAATGAATATCGCCTTGCTTCCAAATACGGTTTACTTCCGGCATTATCTCGTCTTGTATCACTGAAGACGTAATATGGTCTGTGGTCATCGCGACACCTTGTACATTCATTTCTATGTCACGCATTACATGGACGGTCAATTGCAATTGATATGTTGCCAGAATACGGAGCTGTTCCGTCTCCTTCAATCTTTTGTAAAATCTAAAAAATTCTTTTTTATTAATCTTGCCGTTTTTATTTCTATCAATAGTTCTAAAGTATCCTTGTTCTTCTGATACTTGTGGTTTGTTTTCACTTCTCCAAGCAATCCATTGCTTCTTCTTGAAAGTCTTACCTTCGGCGCTAATTGTATTAAAAAGCTTATATGAGCTTTTTTCACAATCAGTCATATCATCACCTTGATAAGATTCTTTCCAGTTAGCTGTTTTGCAATCACTTTGTGCAAAGACGGCACTCATTAGCATTGTTATTAGTATAATTTTTTTCATTTTAGATTATTCCTTGTAATAATTTTACTGGAATTACTCAAACTTGATAGACTAATGTGTGATATTTCTCACTATTCTTTTAGGTAAGACCCTTTACATATATAAGGTACACCCCCTAAAAGGTGTTTTGGGTTGAGATTTTAGGTTGAAAAGTCTGTGGGCGTTTAAAGGTGTTATATATATAAGGGGATTATTTCCATAACAACACTGTACACAACTAATCTGCTTTAGGCTTTATATACAAATGGATACGGGGGTTTGATAAGGTAGGTTTTATTATGGTGTGGTTCAGCGAGGGGTGGTTCATATGACATTCTTTGGCATAGTATGAATCCATTTTGTCAGATTGCCAATACAAGTATTAACATCTTAACTTTGTATAACAAATTATACTTAACCGACAAAGGATTGAGGACAAATGGACGGATTTACAATCTATCATAACCCACGCTGAGGCAAGAGTAGGAAAGCACTCCAACTATTGCGTGACAACGGTATTGAACCAAAAATTATTGAATATTTAAAAGACACCCCAACGACAGAAGAATTTCAGCGCCTTGCCAAAATGTTAGGGAAAAAACCATCAGAATTCATTCGACAAGGCGAATCATTATTTAAAGATAATAATGTTAAGGAAATATTGAATGACGATACTGCCATGTTTAAGGCCTTGAACCAACTTCCGAAAATAATGGAACGCCCCATTGTTGTTAAGGGAGAAAAAGCAGTACTGGGTCGACCACCAGAAAATGTATTGGAGTTACTTTGATAAAGTACAATTCCATTAATATTGATTCTGTGAAGTTGGCAAAGTGAGTCATTTAATAGAAAAAACTGAAGATGGGAAACAGTTGTCTCCGTCGTTACCAGAAGGTGTCAAAAACTACCTTATAGACATTGATGGCACAATCTGTGATGATATACCCAATGAAGAACCGGAGAGAATGGCCACAGCAACATTATATCCAGATGCATTAAAGACGCTAAATCGTTGGTATGACGAAGGTCATCAAATCACATTTTTTTCATCCAGGTTAGAAGAACATCGAAAAGTCACAGAAGTCTGGTTAAAAGATAATGGTTTTAAATACCACGGTCTTCTAATGGGAAAACCCAGAGGCGGAAATTATCATTGGGTAGACAATCACATTGTCCGCGCAACCAGGTTTGACGGAAAATTCACAGAATTGGTCGAAAAAGAAGTGACAATTCAAGTTTTTGAACTCTAACAAATAGATTATGGCCATACGCATATTAATTACCGGTGGAACCTTTGATAAGGAATACAACGAAATCACGGGTGAATTGTATTTTAAAGATACCCACATGCGGGAAATCTTGGATCTTGGTCGATCAAAACTTGATGTAAGTATTCGAACATTAATGATGATAGACAGCCTGGATATGACGGAATCGGACCGAAATATGATTTTAGAAAACTGCGTTCGCACCGAGGGAGATCAAATTATAATTACACATGGGACAGACACCATGACCGACACAGCAAAACTTCTGGCCACGGGGAATTTAGAAAAAACAATCGTTCTTACCGGCGCTATGATTCCATTTAAATTTGGAACGTCTGATGGTTTATTTAATTTAGGGAGCGCACTGGGATTCGTTCAGAGCTTACCCTATGGGGTTTACATCGCGATGAACGGTCGATGCTTTGATTATGACAAGGTCAAAAAGAATAAAGAAACAGGTGTTTTTGAAGCTTTATAGTTTTTGATTTTGCCCCAGAGATTCAATAAGGTGGATATAAAACTGGATCCCCTTTTCATAAGCCTTTATGCCAATTCGTTCATCAATGCCGTGGACCCGTTTCAAGTCAGAGTCATCTGTTCTTCCAATCCCTGAAAACCGATATATATTGGGCGAAAGATCCAGGAAATGTTTCGTATCCGTGCCGCCGGGACTGATGCCCGGGACGACCACAGCTGACGGGAATACGTCATAAATATTCCGGGATAGAAATTTGAATTGATCCGAGGTTGGGTCCGATACCGGTGCCGGTTTGCGACCAAATTGTCCCTCAGGGTGTTTTATCTCTACACGGGGATCATCCACGATTTCACGAACCATGTCAACAATGCTTTCCGGCGTATCTCCGGGGATGATCCTGAAGTTTACCATGGCCATTGCCTGAGCCGGAATTACGTTGTCTTTTATACCACCGGAAATAATGGTGGGCGCAGTGGTGGTGCGAATCACCGCACTACCGGCGGGAGAAGATGAAAATATTCTCTCAATTAATCCTTCGAATAACCATTGGTTTCCCATGATGATGCGAGGCAAGAGTTTCATCTCAGCCCCAATGGCTTTAAACATATGTTTGGTAGCTCCCCCGAGCCTTGCGGGTAAGGGGTTTTCTTGGAGCTTGGTAATGGCATTAGCCAAGATGCCAATTGTGGTTTCTTTTCCGGGCATGGATGAATGCCCTCCCGTGCCTTTGGCCACCAATTCTAAGGTCATATATCCCTTTTCACTCACGGCCACAAAGGCAACTGCTTTTTCTATACCAAAGGATTTCCCTGAAGTTATACCGCCTCCTTCATCCAGTATAAAATCAAAGTCGATTCCGTTTTTACGAAAATATTCCGCAGATTTTTTGGCACCCTCATTTCCACCGATTTCTTCATCGTGTCCAAAGGCAATATAAATGGTTTGGGCCGGCTGATGCCCATTCGCAATAAGTTGGTCCACCGATTCCATAATCGCAAATAAACTGCCCTTATCATCCATGGTACCACGGCCCCAGATGATCTCTTCATCGGCAGTCCCAGAAAAAGGGGGAAATGTCCATTGATCCAAGGATTGCTCATCAATAGGGACAACATCCATATGAGCCATGAGTAGGATCGGCTTCTTAAGTGGTTGAGCCCCGCTCCACTTTAAAATGAGGCTGTGTTTGTTAATTGTATATGACTCGAGCGTATTAAATACTTTGGGGAATTCTCGTCTGAGATACCGGTTAAAGTCCAAAAATTGTGTATAGTCAATTTTAGCGGAATTCATTTGGGATATGGTAGGGATGTTAACCCCGCCAGAAAGACGATCAACCGCTTTTTGTATATTAATATTCATAAGTTTGGCAGGGCTCCCCAGTGGGCGCACACCATCGAGATTATATGCATTAAACAGAAGAATGGCGGTTAAAGCTGCTACTAACCCCAGAATCCCTTTTAACACATTTTTCATTTATCTGTTTCCCAATCAATTATGATCATTTCGGTTTGTCTCGGATCGATGTAATCACATGTTTTTCCATCAAAAAAAGCATCTTCTTCCAGCATGATGGCTACCTCTTTACCCCATTCCTTAATGTGAACTTTTGCATTGAGTTCAATGGAGTAGGCTGTATTTGGAAATAAGGGATAATCCCCATTTACGGGTACGCCTTCCTGTTTATCCCACATACCGATAGTTGGCCCAGAGCCATGGCCATAATATCCGATGGGGTGGGTATAGATCTGGGGGTTGATTCCTTCTTCCTTGGCCTGCTTCAAGGCCGACAGGAGCATTTCGTTGCCTGTACGTCCCGTTTTGAATTGGTCTGTGAGAATATCCTGCAACCTGTTTCCAACCCCTAGCGCTTTAACCAAAAAATTCGGCGTTCTGGTTTCACCGGGCATAAGCACGTAGGCATGCTGTTGCGTGTCAGTATTTAATCCCAAGTAGGTAATACCAAAATCAACATGGAGCAAATCCCCGGGACGGATAACATTATCCGCCTTATCTTTAGAAAAGGCTTCCAGAAAATTAAAGTCCTGTTTATCGCCCCGCTGAATATCAACCGTGGGATGAAACCATGTAACCAGATTCAGGTCACGGATACGTTCTCGATACCACCAAACCACATCATCGGTCGTCGTGATTCCCGGCGTAATTACATTGGCAGAAAACCCTTCTTTAATGATATCGTGGGCAATGCGGCAGATATCAGGATAGACTTCCATCTCTTTTGTACTGCGCGTTTCCAGCCAGCCTATAGCAACTTGTTCTGCGCTAACGATACGACTTTGGTATTTTCGAGGGAGCGCATTTTTAAACAAATTATATTCAGTTGCAGTCAGGCCATCGGCCTGGGCAAAGAATTCACTTTTATTCAGTCCAATCTTTTTTGGGTCCTTGGTTTTGATCAGATCAGCCAGTGCTTTGTATTGATCCGGCTGGGCTTCAGGATCCCAAGCTTTTTTAAAGACCTCTCCTACATCATAGCGAGCTACGGCATAAGTTTCTAGCGGTAGGCCATTCCCCGGGTTGCGTATCACTAAGATTGTTCGCCGCCGAGCATTGAGCCATGTGGCCGGAAGCATGGTACGAATAACCGGGTCTTCATTATATTCTCTGGCAATGATGATCCACATATCCATATTGTTCCGCGCCATGATTTCAGGCAGGACGGTTTCAAAGCGGTCCTTAAGAAATCCATCCCGGACCACCGCCCTTTGATCCATAGATAAAATGTCATCTTTTAAATCATCTGCTTGAACCAATGATATGAAAAAACTTAATATAAACCCAATCCTTCTCATGATATCTCTCCTTATAATGATTGTTTAATAACGGTAAAAAGCCGATCAACATCTTTATTTGTATTATACAAATAAGGTGCAATGCGAATTGAATTTCCCCGAATACTTACATAAATATTTTCCCGCTGGAGGTTTTTAGCCAAACGATCGGGAACACCGCTCTGGAATTGTATCCCTAATATATGAGGTGCCCGCTCTTTTTTATTTGGGACAGTCAACCCCAATTCTAATGCTCTGCTGGCGATTTTATCTGTAAAATGAGAAAGAGAATTCCCAATATTGTTAATGCCCCATTCCGAAATTTGTTTTAACGCTGCAATAGCCATGGGCATAAGAATAAAATTACTTCGTTCACCCACATCAAACTTTCGTGCACCGGGTTGAAATGAATCCCGATATAAGACCAAACCAGAAAAGTCTTCACTGTTTTCCCGAGCCATCCAATTATATTCTAATGGCTGTCCATCACGATGCTTTTTATTAACAATCATGTAACCAAATGAATAGGGGCCTAATAACCATTTATATCCTACGGTAATGACAAAGTCAGGATTCACTGAATTAAAATCAATAGGTATCACGCCGGCAGATTGGGATAAATCAAGTACCAGGGCAGCACCCACCTCGCTACAGCGTTTACTCACAGCTTGGGTATCAACAAGGGTACCATCTGCCCAATGGCAATTGGGAATAGCGGCAATGGCTGTCTTTTCTGTGATGGTATCCAGCACAGCCGCTGTGACATCACCATTTGTTTTGGGAACGGTACGGATGGATGCGCCCACCAGGTCAGCCTTATGTTTCCACATATAATAGTTGGAAGGAAACTGTTCTGAGAGAACCACAACTTCGTCCCCGGATTTTAAATTCAGGTTTGCTGCCGCCACCGCAATGCCATAACTGGCCGATGGGATAAAAGACACACACTCCTTATCTGCTCCAAGGGTTTTGGCAAACAATGACCGGCAATGTTCTGATTCCGTAAAAAAATCCTGTGGCATCAATTCCCAGGGAGACGATTTATGGGAAACGCCACTTATTCCCGCTTCCTTAACAGATTTTAGCTGGGGTGATAGGTATGCACAATTGAGGTAAGTAATTTCGTCAGGAATATCGAATAAATGTTTTTGTGAAGGGATCATTGTGTCAATTTAGTGGTTTTTGAAAGTGCAATCTGTCGGTATAATTGTAAATCTTGCAATGGAAAAAGAAGATTTATTTAGTAATATAGATTAAGAAGAAGGAGCCAGAGGATTGATTTACGTTTGTACTACCTGTAAAAAGAGATTGGACAACCCAACCAAGCCCCTAGGCCTTTGTCCCTGCGGTAAACCCCTGTCTGTTCATTATGATTGGGAAGGCATCGAAGGAGATATTGATGTAATAACCGAAGATCATTCCCTGTGGCGATATAAAAGAGTGTTGCCTAATGTGGAAAAAGAAGATATTGTCAGTTTAGGCGAAGGTTGGTCTCCCTTGATTCCCATGGCGCACCATATTTTTATCAAGGATGAAACAGTAAACCCCACCGGTTCATTTAAAGATCGCGGTATGGCAATGGCTGTTACCATGGCGAAGGCCCAGGGCGTTAAATCTATTTGTCTGCCATCCGCAGGGAATGCAGGCGTATCTGCAGCAGCTTATTGCCAAAAAGCTGGCATTGATTGTCATGTTTTTTTACCTGAAACCATCCCCGATTCATTTAAAAAGGCCACCGATCAATATGGGGCAAATATTATATTGGAAGGTCAGACTATATCTCACGCTGCCCACAAAATGGTTGAATCAAAAAAAGATGATTGGTTCGATATCTCCACATTGAAAGAACCATTCAGGGTTGAAGGTAAAAAGACATTGGGTTATGAAATCGCTGAACAAATGAATTGGACTTTGCCCGATGTTATTATTTACCCAACTGGCGGCGGCACAGGCTTAATAGGGATGTGGAAATCATTTATAGAAATGAAAGCTATGGGATGGGTTTCGGGATCACTCCCCAGAATGGTCGTGGCCCAATCCGATGGATGCGCACCGGTTGTAAAAGCTTTTCAATCTATGGAAAAATCGACTGAATTTTGGAATAATAGCGAAACAATTGCATTGGGTCTCAATGTTCCGGGTCCATTGGGGGGAAGTTGGATGCTAAACGTATTATCAGAAAGTAATGGTATTGCTGTAACCGCAAAAGAATCTGATCTAGTTGAACTCACGGAGAATATGAAGGATATGAGTGGCATCAATGCCAGCGCAGAGGCAGGGGTGGTCTGGTCTGGTTACCAATCATTGATTGAAGCAGGTTGGATCAGCGATGGCGAGAGGGTGGTTCTTTTTGCTACAGGTGTAGAGCGTTGTTGAATCGCTTTGTTAAAGGAAGGTAAATTGGCAGATTAATGGTGATTATGAATAAATATTTATATCAAATTTTATCTATTCTTTCTTTTGGATTAATCCTTACATCTTGTGACCCCATAGTTCATGAATTTAAAGATATAGAAGATGCTGTAATATACCGCGCTAATAATATTAAGGATGTCAACGCTCAGGATACAATTAAAGTGATGACATGGAACATTCGATTTGGTGTGGCAAGACTCAGATTTTTTGGAGATGGATGTGGCGATCGCGTTATTATGACAAAAAGCGAAGTGATTGAGGGATTAGAGGGCATTGCTGAAAAAATTAATCAAGAGAATCCTGATATTCTTTTTATTCAGGAGGCAGATGTTCAATCAAAAAAAACGGGATATATTGATCAAGCCCAGTGGCTATTAGATCATACTGATTTCAACTATGGGGCCTATGGCTCTATGTGGGAATCTCAAATAATCTTGGCGGATGGGTTGGGACGCGTAAACACAGGAAATTTAATCTTATCAAAATGGGAAATAGAAAATGCAGAACGATATCAACTTCCATTGCGCGGGGATCAAGATGGATTGACTCAGTATTTTTATTTACGCAGAAATGTAATTAAAGCAAAAGTTTCTATGCCCGGCAAATCCTTTTATGCCGTAAACACACATCTCACAGCTTTTGCAACCGATGATACCAAACAAAAACATATTGATGGTTTTAAAGCAGTATTAGATGGAATTGCGGCTGAAGGGGCCAGTTTTATTGCAGGTGGTGATTTAAATGAAATTCCACCCAATGCATCCAAAATGGACTACTGTATTGATGATAAGTGTGAAGGGGAATTATACCACAGTGGTGGAGAAAACGAACACAAAGAAGGTAGCTACTTTGCCCCGGAAATCACATGGCTTTCATCATTATTTAACAGCTACAACCCGGCTATTCCTTTAGACGTGTATGGCGCCTCTGAAACGGATCATTTTACTCATAGCCCCGATGACAAGCTGCAATTGGATCGCAAACTGGATTATTTATGGACCAACACAAAATGGTTTAATGGCACGACTCATCAAGAAGCAACGGAGTTATCGGACCATATTCCAGTTAGTGCCACTTGGGTGATACCTTGAATAAATGTTTCCAACTGATATTATTATTTTCTATTGGGTTTAGCGGCCCCCAGTGGGAAAACAGTTTCACAGGGTTATTATCACCCGGCCGCCATGAAATTGGGCTGTTTTCTTCCTTTAGGATGGGGTTAAACAATGGGTCCGAAATTAGTGTAAATAAATTTTTATTGTTACCTAACGTGTCATATAAAACAGAACTACCTCGGTTTAACAATTGGGAAATGGCCTATGGTATACAAGTCGCATATCCAACCATAGCCATGCGCTGGCTTCAAAGCCCATTGGGCATGAAATTAGGTGAGCCGGATATGTTTGCGTTGATTTCACCTGAATTCACAATTCCACAAATGTTATCGGTATATGGAGAAATAATGGGCACAAAGGGTACACCTTTAGAGGGGTTGCTTTCTATAAATGGTGGCTTAGGCATTGGGTTAAATGGAAAAGGGTTGGCCCAAAGGGCGACCATTGATCTTCCAATAATTTATCCAAGGCTATCTGTCTATTATAATGGGCTTCTCATCAAGGTTGGCAGTGATTATTTTCGCCAACTTAAGGGGCGATGGTTTTACATGATTGACTATGATATGTTCTTCATGCCCGGAGGTGACGGAAGGTTCGCCTTTGAACATAAAGGGTTGTTAGTGTGGTCAAAAAATGAAAAATTCAGAATACTTTTGGGATATAAACTTGTAGCCGGTGAATATCCTTATGGCTCACAAGCACATCTTTTCCCAGCGGTGGATTTCCAGTTTGGATGGTAAACAAATACTTAGAATCTCTTTAGCCATACTTTTATTATCTTGTTTTTTGGCAGGACAAGAAGAGATGCCATACAATAAACTCGCAGAAGAACTTGGGTGTGGAAATTGCCATATTGGGATGACGATTTCAGATACCATGTTAATTCGAGCTCCAGACCTAAGCTATGCTGGAGAAAAATACAAAGCAGGGTATTTATATGCCTATCTAAAAGACCCCGACATTGTTCGTCATAATATTGGATCGTCTCGAATGCCCAACTTTTTATTTTCTGATAATGAGGCCCTTGCGGTTACAAAATACCTTATGTCAAGAAAAATTCTACCGACGGAACAGAAAATTAAAGAAAGAGCGATCGGGTCAAGTGCCGGTGGATTTGAAGTTATTCATAGTGAATACCAATGTACATCTTGCCACCTGCTGAATGATGTGGGGAAACAACTTTCAACTGATTTTAACAAATCGGGAAGTCGCTTAAATTCGAATTGGATGTTTGATTTTATTCAAATTCCGGAAAAATATGTACCCAAAGGATCTCCCATGCCTAATTTTTTTGATGATGACTTTGGTCATGGGTTGGATGAATATTCTGAAAAAACAATCACCACTATGGTGGCCTATCTATATGAAATTAGCAAGACAAAGCGAGAAGAATTAGACTCAACATATCTATTGAGGGAGCAAATGTATCCAGATGTAACGGTAGAAATGGGACAGAAAATATTTCAGTCACAATTTTGTCAAGCATGCCATACAATGAATGAAGAGGAAGTTTGGTTTGAACGAAATGCGCCGGATTTGACTCAACAAAAAATTAGAACACAAGAAAAATGGCTCAGAAATTATTTATTATTTCCTGAGGCTATTCGACCTTTTGGCTTTATCCCTGGCACGGGGAGTAGAATGCCAGACTATCGTTTAACAGAAACAGAAAACAATGAGTTAATTTCATGGTTTGGATTCAAAAAAGATGAAACGGAATTAGAACCAATCACAAAATTTATATCATTGAAAACCGAACAAATTTTAGAGAATTATCTTCCTTGTAAGGGATGCCACCAAATTGATGGTAGCGGTGGTAAGGTTGGCCCAGATCTTACCAATGTGGGCAATCGCCTAACAAACAGCTTTATTTTAAATGCGGTTAACAATCCACACGAAACAATGGTAGGAAGCGTTATGCCAAAAACAGAAATGGATCCATTATTAGTACCACAAATCATTTCATATTTAAGTCGTAAACAATCAAATGTGAAACGACTATATCCAAACTTAATTACACAACAACCCTATAAAGTGTCCAACAATTACGAGGGCAATTGCGCCTCCTGTCATGGTTTAAATGGAGATGGAAAAGGATTTAATGCAGAAAATATGCCGACGAAACCCAGTGATTTTACCGATGCGAAAGAAATGGCAAATCGAGCAGACGACACCCTTTATGATACCATTCATGTGGGAGGGCGTATAATGAATAAAAGTCATTTTATGCCTGGGTGGGGAGAAAAAATGAGCCCCAAGGAAATAGTTGATTATGTACAAATAATCAGGAAATTTTGTAATTGTGAGCAGCCGGATTGGGCAAAAAATTAATTTTATTTAAATGGTACTATTTATTAAAAGTCTGATATTTTCAGCTCTTTTCTTTAACATTGCTTTAAGTCAACTCCAAGATTTCATTGGCTCAGACAGCTGTGAATCTTGCCATCCCGATCAATTTGAGCTATGGAAAAGCTCAACCCATGGCCGTGCCGGCGGTGTGCCATTTAGTTCAAATATAAAAGCACCCTTTGATGGCAAAAAAATTGAACTTAGTGATGGTTGGTTTATCCCATTTCAACAAGATGGCCATTATTATTTTCGTGCGCAAGAAAAGGGATTCCCGGAAGTGCAATATGAAGTAAGTGGCGTGGTGGGGGCCGGCCATTTATATGGCGGAGGAACACAGGCTTTTTTTAGTGTTTTCCCTGACGGTTCAATGCGATTGCTTCCCTTTGATTATCACCCGGGAAAGAAAACATGGTTTTTTGAAACCAAGGATTTATCGGGTTGGGTGCCCGCATCGAAATCACTATCTATGAGAATGTTGACCGAATGGCCTCCCAATCGAATGATGGGTAGTGTTCCAGAAAAACAAAATTGTCAGCAATGTCATGGGAGCCAAATTATCACAGCATTTGATCGCAGTCTAGGCCAGTATAAATCATCATTTACACACTTATCAATAAATTGTGAATCTTGTCATGGCCCAGGGAAAGAGCATGTAACTTTAATGCAATTTGATAAAAAAATTGTAAAAGGATATGCGGGCATTCAATCATTAAAAACGCTTTCAAAAGAAGAATCGATCAAAGTTTGTGCACAATGTCATGCATTAAAAGATATGATTCGCCCGGGATATTTACCTGGTATGGATTTTGATGATTATTTTAGCGTAAAATTTTCGATGTTGGGTGGGAACCCCTATTATCCTGATGGAAGGGTGAGGGCATTTGGATACCAGCAGAATCACATTTTCAGTGATTGCTATCAAAACGGATCCATGACGTGTATTGATTGTCACAATCCACATTCAAATAGCTATCAAGATATAAATCGAAATGTACTAAAAGGGCGGTTTGACAATGAGCAATGTGTTTCTTGTCATGTGGCAAAAAAGGAAAACCCCTCTCTTCACACCTTTCACGAATCCGAATCCGAAGGAAGTCGATGTACTTCGTGTCATATGTCATTTCAACAGCATAAAGCAGTTGGGGATCAATTAATGTTTGCAAGAGCAGATCATACAATTTCGATTCCCAGACCCCAACTTGACCAGAAACTTGGAATAAAAAACGCCTGTCAACAATGTCATGATAATATGACAATAGAATCCTTAAACGATTACGTTACGCAATGGTATGGAAAGTTGAAACCACAACACCCTTTAGAATCGGCATTGTTTTCATTTCAAAAAGGCAATGCTACAAATGAAAGTTTTCTAAATTTACTTGGATCAAACAACGACCCCGTACCACAGGCTTTCGCTGGTATCTCAGCAGCATTTATGTTTGAAGGAGCAGATTTTATTTCGGAAAAGGCAGTGAATAGACTAAAGGATTTAGCCAATAATAAGGATGTAGATATTCGAGCATTATCATTGGCATTTCTTGATGCTGTTAAAGGCGATGAACCGGAAATTGAAAAATTTATTTATCACATACTATCTCTATCTGGTAAGGATCAACCAAAGGTCAGGACGCGCTGGAGTTTGGCATTGGCATACAAGGCAGAAGATTTAATCAAAGCCGGCAAAATGGAACAGGGAATGATTATTTACAAAAAATCAATAAAAATATGGCCCAATAATGCAAGAGCACGCAAAGGGTTAGGAGAAGCATATT